>Ga0115571_1002357_pt1 | contig 12530 bp, 8 predicted proteins | sample COGITO_mtgs_1205_FD_87293 | JGI IMG/M metagenome (GOLD analysis project Ga0115571, IMG submission 87293) | Pelagic marine microbial communities from North Sea - COGITO_mtgs_120531 | ecosystem: Environmental > Aquatic > Marine > Epipelagic | place: Germany:Helgoland, sampling site Kabeltonne...
AGACGTCGTCACCGTCGGGCCTGGTAGGATCGCACAGCCGCGTGACGAGGGACACGAGCGCGCTCAACGCAGCCGCGGACCTCGCGGGCGGTGACGCGTCGTCCGCGAGCGCGTCGCGCATCACGTCCAGGGCGTCCAGCCGTAAGAGTTTACCGGCGAAATCGGGCAAAGCCTTCGCCGCCGCCGCCAACGCCGCCGTCGCCGCGGTTCTGTGCGCTCTCGGCACGTCGTACGGCAACGACGCGCGCCCGCTCCTGGAATCCGCGAGCCGCACCAACGCGGGAATCGAACCCGGGACCTTCTTGTTCACCAGCGCCGCGCCTAACGACCCGCCCAGCGCGCCCAAGCTCGCGCACGCGCTCAGCGCCCTCGCCGCCTCGCCCGTGACTGCTCGAGCGTTGGCCAGTCGTTCGTCCACGTCGCCGCCGCCGGACGCCGCGCCGATCATCGCGGACCGCTCCGCACCCTCCGCCGCATCGATGACACGCGCGAGCTCCGTGAACGTTTTCCCGTCGCCCAAAAACGCACGAGCAGACGCGACGGACTCACCGGTACCGGCGGCCGATTGATTCGAATTCGATCCGATTCCTCGCAACGCGCTCGCCGCGCAGGCGCAAGCCGCGGCTGGGACACCACTGACACACGGATCCCCGCCACCGAACGACATCACCTTGGTCAAAAACTCCAGGTACGCCTCAAGCCCGATGCCAAGCCACCGAGTTTTAGGCGCCGCGGATGACGCGGGTGTCGCCACCGCCGATAACGCTCGAAGCGACAACGCCGCGACGTCCTCCATCTTCGCGTTCAAAGCAGCCCGGGCGCACGAAAACACCGCGACGCCCGCCGCGCCCGACGATATCAAATCGTTCTCGTTCCCCTCCCGTTTCCTCCCTTTGGTACTCCGTCCGAGTAGTCGAACGGTGCGAAGCGCTGATTTGATATCCGCGCGGTTAGATCGCAACGCGGACGTCGCGGGTTCGGATCCCGCCGGGACCTTTAAGACGTCCAGGACGGCGCGTAGCGTCGCCGGGTCTTCGCGCAGAGCGGCGCGGCCGTCGGCGGTGCCCGCCTGCGCCTCCGCGGCGGCGAACGCGCGGCTCGGCCGTTCCCCGTCGGACGCGTCGCCCCTTCCAGAAGCCCTTCCAGAAGCGTCGGACCCGGGTTTTGGAGACGAGCCGGATCTTCCGGTTGAGCCCCCGGGCTTGGCGGGTCCGCGGCGGGAGCCTTCGTCAGCCTTGCCTCCGCCCGGCGCGTCACCACCCCCGCCGCCCCCGCCCCCGCCCCCGCCTCCACCTCCAACGCCGCCGTCGTTCGTGTTATCCCTGACGAATGGATGGTCCAGAAGGTCGGGCCACGCTAGCCGCTCGCCCGGCCGCTTGTTGAGCAACCCTTTGAGAAACGACCGAAACGCCGGCGACATGTTCTCGGGCCACACGATGGCGTCCCGTACAATCTTCTGTATCAACGAATATATCGAGTTGGTGTAGAACGGCGGTTGGCCGACGAAGAGCTCGTATAGGATCACGCCTAACGACCACAGGTCCACGGTGTGGTTGTACGGCTGCTCTTGCACCAGCTCGGGCGCCATGTACAGCGGCGTTCCTTTGATGCTCGTGAGCACCATGGTGTTGGAGGACATGGCTCGCGCGAATCCAAAGTCGCAGAGCTTGACCACGCGCCTGCTCCCGATGAGGATGTTCTGCGGTTTCATGTCGCGGTGGATGATGCGGTTGCTGTGGAGGTAGTGGAGCGCGCGGACCAGTTGTTTGGCGATCGCTCGGACTTCATCCTCCGGCAGGCACTTGTCGTCCTCTAAGATCTCGAACAGCTCGCCTTGTGCAAACTCGGTGACGACGCAGAACTCGGCTTTCGTTTCGAACGAGTCCACCATGGCGATGATGTTATCGTGCCGGAGTCCGCGGAGGATCTCGATCTCCTGGCGTAGGGATTTGATGTCCTTGTCCGTCTTGCCGTGCTTGGCGATGAACTTCATGGCGACGATCTGGCCTGTGTACTTGCGCCGGGCCTTGTACACCTTGCCGAAGGATCCCTCTCCGACGAGCTCGATGATGTGGTAGTCGTGCTCGACGCTCGACGCGGAGGATGGGCCCTGGGTTCTGTCGCGCGGGGGCATGGGCGCCGGCATGGTGTCCTCCGAGGCACCCGCGCGCTCTTCCTTCGCCGTCAACTATTCGAGCAGAGCGAGCAGCCCCTCGGGTAGATGCGACGTCCTACGACCTGTCTCGCGCGATGCCGTCGCGCGCGTCGCCCCTGAGTCGTCTCACGTATCGGCGAGGCGGCGACGAGGTGGGTGTGGATCGCGCACAGGCCTCTCCGTCACCGTCCCGCACGCGCCCACGGCGTATGCATGGGAACGGCCTTTTTCAAACACGGGAGTCAGCGGGTGCAATCAACCGTCTTCTTTTTTCACCGTCCGAGGCACAGTTCGAGGCGGTGCGCTCGGCCCGTCCACCTCGCCGTGCCATGGCGGCCACGCAAGGAGCGCCCGGGGCTTCGCTCGTGTCCCTCGTGACCGCCTCCCTGCGCAACGACCGGCATCTCCACGTCCGCGATGAGGCGCGAACGCCGGAGGGAGGGGAGACGGCTGCGTGGAGGGGGCGAGATATCTTCAGCTCCGCCTCGAGCTTTCCGAGGGCGCGGCCGTCGGTGACCGCATCGCCGTCGCCGACGACGACGCCCGCGCCGGGTCTGCCCGACCGCGTCCACATCGCGTCCGTGTCGTCCTCCGACCGCAGATCCGTCGCGCGCGGCGATGCGCACGTCGGGCCGCCCGGGGACGAAGACACGCGCGCCGCGGGGGAAAGGGACCCGCAACGAGTGCACAGCTACTTCGCCCGCCAGCTCGAAGGTTGCGGTGGATGTCCAACGCACGCGCTCGAGATGCTCCGCGACGCCCCCGCGTACCTCCGCCGTAACCGACTGGTGGAGATGAAGAAAGCCGCCAAGGCGGAGGCCACGCGCAAGCGGCTGCACTCGCTCCTCGAAGCCGGCGAGGCGCTCAGCGAACGCAACTTTCCGGGACTCGCGTACACAGGGAACGCACACGCGACGGGCCCGGAAGAGAGCTCGGGTGAACGCGAGCTTCGGAGGCTGTTCCCGGGCGGGGCGTTGTACGTGGACGAGCGCCCGCGCGCGATGCTGTCGAACGTGCGGTCATCCTTCGACGACGACGACGACGACGACGACGAAGAGGACACAGAGGACGAGGACTCGGACTCGGAGGGTGAAACCGAAGACGTTAAAACAGAAAAGGAAACTCAGCTCGTCACCCACGCGGAGCCGCCGCCTAAGCTCCTCCCGAAGCGCCGCGAGCGACCCAACGAGAGCGCCACCGCGGCAGCCGCGCAATACGCCAACTCCGCCGTCCCCACCGCCCCGCCCCGGACGCTCCCATTCATCGCGGGGGGAATACAGGTCATCGCCATCGGTTCCGTGGTGCCGGAGCTCTCCGGCAGGTTCTCCGCGCAGGTGAGTATATTTTAATTCGCGTACGGGCAATTGGTATGACTTCAAGTGTTTTGTGTACAGAGCAAGTACGTCCTACCGCTCGGGTTCACCACCAGGCGAAGGTACACCAGCTCGATGGACCCGACGCGGAAGGTGTGGTACGAGTCACGCGTGTGTGAGGCTTCTGGAAATGCTTCTGGAAACGCAGAGGCCAACGGGAACGTGACGCGTGGCAAGCGGGAGCCGACGGGATTCGTGGTGGTTGTCTCCGACGTCGACGAACCGAGCCTGACGTGGCGGGGTGAGTGCGTAAACAGTCTCCCTTCCATACTCAAATACCCAAATACCACCCAATTACTAACAACTCACCCCGGTACCTCGCCCCAAGGTACCTCGCCCACGCACGCGTGGCAGCAGGTGATCGCGGCGGTGAACGTCCGCGCCATGACCCGCAAGAAGCCGGCGGTGAGCGGACCGCAGTTCTTGGGTGAGTTTGTTATAATTAGCGTATGGGCAATTTGTATGACATCGTGTTTTGTTAACAGGCCTGTCGCTGCCAGAGGTTGCGGAGGAGATCGCGAAGCTGCCCGGATACGCAGCCTGCGTCGGCGCCATGAGGAATAGCGGCGACGACGACAAGTGAGGGGTTGGACTTCGCCGTTTGCCAAGTCTGAGGAATACTAGCTAGCGACGACGACGAGTGACGGTGCAATTCGCACCAAAGGATAGACGTAGGATGAATGTATGAGAATTCGCTCTACTTGAACCCCTTCTTACCGCGGCCGCCGCCGCCGCCCCTCTTCGCGCCCCCGCCGCCCCCCCCGCGACCGCCGCGACCCCCACGCCCACCCTTCTTGACCCCACCCTTAGCCTTGAGCGCCCTCTTCTGCCCGCGCACGTCCGAGAGCATGCGCTTATCCACGGATGGCCCGCCGGCGTTGCCCTTGTGGAACTTACGCGCGACGACGTGCTTAATCTCGCGGCGCTTACCACGCGCCGCGGTGCGAGCCTTGGCGTAGATCTTCTCAATCTCGCGGGCCTTGGACACGTCGGGGACGTCTTCTTGTTCCATGATTGTGGACGCTCGCGAAAACGCCGCCTGCATCTTCTTCTCCGCGCGCTTCTTCTTTCTGAATTTCGCCTCGGCAACCTTCTTGATGGACCTGGTGTCCACCGCCGCGAGCTTCTGCGCGGCTTCGTCGAGGTCGGCTTGGTCGTACACGGGCGCCGGGCGCATGAACTTGCGCTCATCCTCGAGGAACCACTCGGGGAGATCCTCGTCGTCGTCTCGGGCGTACTTGTTGTACGCGTCGTCGATGATTCGATCCTGTATATGGGTAAACAGTCAGAGAAGAAGAAGCGTCAGTCGAGGATACGAAACGGCGTTAAAGTGTCGAGAGCGTGTGTCGAACGTGTAAAGCGTGTAAAGCGGGAAAGTGACGGGCGTCCAGGCCTCAGCAACCATTTCGCATCAGAGAAGTTAGATTCAGACGATGCCGATTAGTTTTATTTTGAGAAAAATTTAATCGTTGATCATTGGCCGACGGACGCGTGTCGATGACGGAAACCAACCAAATGCGGGTCGTGACGGGAAACGATTAAACGCGCGGGATGCATGGCGACTCACCCTTTCTTTCTTGCGGAGCATCTTCTTGCCGATGGCGAGTATCTCAGCCTTTTCGCCGTCGCTTATGTCGTCGACGTCCTTGTCCTCGTCGGAGGTGTCGGACCCCGACATCTCCGCGGCGGCTTCAATGAACCCGGCGTTATCCTTACCCTTTCGCGCGCGGGACATGGTGGTACCCGTGGCGTCGTTGCTCTCTAGGCCCCAGCCGCCGTCATCTTCCGACGAATCCTCGTCGTCGTCGTAGGTGTCGTCGTATTTGCCGCCCCGCTTCTTCGCCGCCGCCTTGGCCTTTTTTAAGGCCTCCTCCTTCTCCTTCGCCTTGGCAGCCTTCTCCTTCTCCTTCCGGCGCAGATCGTCGGCAGCCGCGCGGAGCTGGTCGTAATCGTCCTCGTCGCTGTCGGAGTCAGCCTTGGCGGACTTCTTCGTACCAGTCTTCGTACCAGTCTTCGTACCAGTCTTCTTATCAGTCTTCTTATCGGTCTTCTTCTTATCAGACTTTGACTTTTTAGCGGCCGCCGGTTCCTCGTCGTCGGTTTCCTCCGAATCTGAGCTCTCGTCGGCGGCGAAGTAATCGTCGTCGTCGTCGAACCCGCTCGCGTCCGAATCGTCCTCAGCGTCCTTCTCCGCCGCCGTGCGTTTCGCGGCAGCCTTGGCCTCAGCCTTGGCCTGCTTAGCAGAGCCGGTTTTCACGCCGGGCTGCGCGAATAGGTCGTTATCGAACCAGTCCCCCATGCCAGCCTTGGCCTCCGCTTTCATCGCCTTCTTGGTGCCGAGGTCCATCAGCATAGGGTTCTGCGGCGCGTCCTTCTCAGCCTCCTTCGCGGCGGCCCTGTCTTTGGTGCGCACCGCGGCGGCATCCGCGTCGGCGTCGAGGTCGGAGTCGTCGTCCTCGTCGAGTTCACCGGCGCCGAGAGCCGTGCGCTGCGCTCCCACGCCGTCGGCCCTGCCCTTCTTCTGCTCGGCGTCGAATTTGGTCCCCCGCTTCTTGTGCCTCGTTTTGTACTCTTCGTAGAGCATGTCCAGTTCGGATTCCAGACGTTTCTGGTTGTCCGCGCCGTCGCCGTCGAGGTCGGGGTCGTACTCGAAGTCGTCGTCGTGCTTGGCCTGTAAAACACAAAGTTCATATGGGCAAACAGTTAGAGATCAAAAAATAAACTCACCATCTCTTCAATCTCGTCGTCGGAATCGTAGGCGGCGTCGACGCCGGGCGCCTCAGCCTTGGAGACCGAATCGAGACCAGCCTTGGACTTGATCCTCGCCAACGAGAAGAGGTCCATCTCGCCCGTCTGGGTGGCGCCCTCTTCGTCCTGCCCGTGGAGACCGATCGCCGCTCGTTGGCGCTCCTTCGCCTTGATCTTTGCCTTTTTCTTCTTGTCCCTTCGAGCCCTGGCGTCCATCGAGGACTTCAGAGACTCCATCTCGTCCATGAGCTTATCGTCCTCGTTCACCTCCTCGGTCTCGCCGTCGTCGGAAGATGAACCGTCGGCCGTTTCGTCGTCAGGGCCAGGCGCGACGACGCCGCCGCGAAGTTTAGCCTTGAGTTTACCGTCGAGGCTCGCGGATTTTCTAATCGCCAGTCGCCTGTGTATTTAGGGTTAGGGTCGCGTTTAGACTCGGGAGAGATACGAGAGAACAGAGACGTGAACCGTACCATTTCAAGAGGAGCTTGAAGTCCACCTTGCCCAACACGCCGAGATCTTCGCACAAGGAGCGAATCTCCGGGGTGGTGGCGGGGTGGTTGTCGAGGTCCATGAAACCGTCCTTGGGGGGGACCACGCCTTTTTTGCCCTGCGGTGTGGGTAATAGTGGAGTGCGTGGGTGGTCAGAGGCAGGGTGGATGACACGGACGCCGAGGGTGCCGAGGGTGCCGACACAGCTGTGCGCGCGCTGGCCTCGTGTGTTAGCAAAAGGTTTCTTCACCGACAGTCGGACAAACTGTGAAATTAGTTAGCTTCATCGGCCGCGCGCTTGTGTGCAGCCTCCCTCCGTATCGAGGGGTGTCGAGGTGGTACGGGTGGTGTGGGTGGAGGTATGTGATGCGGGTATATCACTCACCGACGCGTCCAGGAGAAATGCGTGGTACTGTCCGAGCAGCTCGGCGGGCTTGTCGCTGTGCACGAAAGTCTCCGCGGGGCACTCCTTGTACAGCACCTCCGCGCCATCCTCGTAGCCGCTGCGGTTACGCGTCTGCTTCGTGCGCGCGAGCACGTCGACGGCCTGCTTGGGCCCCTCGTAGTCCGCGAAGAGCGTCCTGTGATCGAGCAATCGTGGATCGATCTTGGCCGGCGCGAGGTAACCGATGCACACGACGTAAATCTCAGCCGACGTGCCGCGCGACGCCACTGGCTTGGTACTCTCAACCTTCTTGAACAGCTGCTGCATGGAGTAGAGCAGCGCGTGGTACTCGGTGGATCGGAACACTTTCGTCACGAACCATCCGCCTTCTCGTAGAAACTCGGACGCGAGTCGAAGTGAGTCGAGGGTGAGCGCGGCTTGGGTGTAGGATTCGGCGGCGAAGTTGCCGCCGACGTTGGGCGCTCCGTCGTGGATGACGATGTCGTACTTGGTTCCCTCCGGTGTGCACCGCTTGAGCTGCGCGCGGCATGACTGCGTGGTGATGTCGTCGACGAAGGTTGTGCATCCGCGTATGGGTTTGATCGGCGCGAGGTCGACGCCCACGATGAGCGATGACATCGGCATGTATTTTTGCGCAACCTGGAGCCAACCGCCGGGGGCGGCGCAGAGGTCCATGCACGCGCGCGCGCCGCTGAAGAAGTCATACTTGCGGTTGAGCTGGACGAGCTTGAAGGATGCGCGCGAGCGGAAGCCCTGCTCCTTCGCGAGGTAGTAGAACTTATCTGCAGTATACAGAGAGACGGAGACGGGCGGCGGTCAGAGATGAAATGGGCGACGGCGGCTGAATTTATTATTGGCGGCGGTGCGGGACCACGCCGCCGCGTTCGGTGCGCGGCGCGTGGGTGGTGCGATGTCACGTCTCCGGGACGTACCTAAGCGATGTTTTCCCTTGGCTTTCTTTCCCATCTTGCTTCACCCACCGGCGCCGGACGACGTGGCGCGGTTATGGCTCGGGAGAGAATGCCCGGAGGAGGAGCGGAGCGGCGGTGCCAGTTTCCGCGAGGTCATCAGCCTTTGTTCCGAGGGCCTAGCACTATTTCTAACTGGGCAGCGTGCTGTTATGCAAGTAGTATTTGCGGTATATAACCGTTTGCTCATACGAACCCGAAATACGAATTATTACTCGAATCTTCCCGGGAAAACGAGGTGCCCTTTCAAAGCTTGGACGCGCCTCGGGGAGGGGAGGCGTCGTCGGGGAGGAAGGCATCGGGACCCCGCGTTCGCGCGCCGGGGTCTCGACGGCCTCGGCGCAGATGTCGGGCACGCGCGGGCGATGCGCGTGCCCCAACTGTCAGGTACCAAACCCAAGCCCCCACCCATCCCCGCCCCACCCGCGGATAATGTATGTGACTCGGACTCGGACAACACCGACGCTGACGCCCCCCCGTCTCCTCCCACCTCCCATCTCGCAGATGCCCGATCGACCGATCGCGTGCGCACCTTGCGTCCGCCGCACCCTCCACGATCGCCGCCGAACGCTGGACAAGCTCACGCGCGCGCACGCGGCGGCCAAGGCGAGGCTGGAGCGAGCCATGGGACCCCGCGACGACGCGGCAGTCGACGCCGCGCTCGCCTCCGAACGCGCCCGGGCCGTCGCCGATGACCTCCGAGACGCGCGTGCCGAGAACGCGCGCGTCGCGACCGCGATTCGCGAGGAGCGCGCGAAGCTCGCGACGATGCGCGAGGCGCTCGCCGGTCGAGCGGCCGCGCTAGATGCCGCGCGGGCGACGACGCGGTCACGAAGGACCGCCATGTTTCAGTCCACGGCGCCGGAAGAGACCAGGCTGCACTCGCTGCGGCTGAAGAGCACGCGCGAGCAGCTCGCGGTGGAGCGCGCGAGATGCATCGCGCGGCTCCGGTTCGTGTTCCCCATCGCGGCGGAGCGAGCGGCGGCGGCCGCGAACGAAGGCATCGAAGGCGCGGCCGACCCGAACGATTCCAAAACAACTACGACTAAAAACGCAGTCAACGGAGACCCAAGGCCTCTCGTCGGATCCGACCCTGGCTTTAACACGCGCGATCTACAAACGACGAAGCCCAAGCCCCCGAGCGCGGTCACCGTGTGCGGGCTCCGCGTTCCCGACCCGGGCGACACGCGGGGCCTGAACCCGCACGAGATCTCCGCGGGGCTCGGGATGACGCTCGAACTTTTACGTTTGGCATCATCGTACCTGGGAGTCCCGGCGTTGCACCGGGGGGCGTTCCGTGGTAGCGACAGCGAGGTGTGGACGCGCGGGTCGTTCTGGGAAGATGAACCGGCAGATGGGGATGTCAAGCTGCGGCTGTACCTTCCGGAGAATGTCGGCGGGGAGGTTAGGGGGGGTGGGGACGCGGGTGAAGGCGGTGGAAAACATTCGGGGAATAAATTCGATCGGCGGTTGATGGAGGGTCTGAACCGGGGTTTGAACCGTGGAATCGACCGCGTGGAAGCCGCGCTGCACGACATCGACACGAACGGCCGCGTCGCGAGCGCGGTGGGTGCTGTGGCGGGCGGAATAGGAACCGTCGCGGGTGGGATAGGAACCGGCATCGGTCGAGTCGGCGCCGTCGTCTACGAAACCGGAGAACGGGCGTTGAACCTGACCGCTAACCAGTACACCCATACACACACCCAAGGTCGAGTGGACCACGCGGAGTGGAGTAAACAGGCGGATAAAGAAGCGGCGGCGGCGGACGCGCGCGCTGAGCTGCACAGGGCGACGCGGCTGTTGCACAGGAGCGCCGGAGCCTTGTGCGCGGACGCGAGACACGCGTTGGGCGCGTCGCCGCCGAAAGAGTGGGGACCGCTCGCGACGTTGGCGCTCGTGTTGACGACGTTGGCGAGGGGTGCACCCAATGAGCATCTCCCGGACGCCCGCCCGTGGCTCGAGCGCAGGCGTTTAAGTGTGGAGTCGGAGGGAGCGAAAGGATCGACGAAACAGCGACATCGGCGGCGAAGCCGGGGCGAGGGAGAGGGCGAGGGCGAGTCACACGCCAGGCATGGTGGTACCAGAGGCATCGCCGGCGCGCTCGCTGGGAAGCTGGGCGGCGCGTGGGAGATGCGGGAGAGCGCCGCGATTGCGCCGGTGTTGCAGCGCGCGGCGCATTCCGGTTTGAGCGGGGCGCAGTCGCTCATGTCGTCCGTCTTCGGGGGCCGACCCGGTCACTTAAACCAGGGGTTGAACCATGGCGCTCACCAGACGACTTCGGGTGGGCAAATAGACTCGAGACGCGGGACGATCAGCGAAAACAGCCCTGAGTTCTCCGACGACGAGACGGACTACGGCGGGGTCGTCGTGAGCTCCGCGATGGCGGAGTCCACGTGGCAGCTCGTGGACGCGCCGCGTCGCGCCGGGGGCGGCGTACGAGCGCAGAGTTCGAGCGGCGCCGCGACTATTCTTCCCCCGACGCCCGAGTCGCACCCGGAGGATGTAGAGCGGTGGATGCGCACCAACAGAGCAAACAGAGGGACGTGAGTGAGGGTTACCGGTTAACCCGTGTGTACTGAATGTACCGTAGTGCTACTACGATGAGAGACGATAACTCTTAGTCTATTCTTTCCGACAAGTCGGGTCACGCACTAACAAAGGTCGCTACTCGTACGCCTCGTCGACTGAATTTTCCACGTTTCTCAGACCCAACTCCTCTCGTAACTCCTCGATCCTGTGATGCCAACACCGCGGCACCTGCGCCTTCTCCGAGCTGTTCATAGCCGGCAGCGTCCGGGCCAGCGCGGCGTCCATCGCGCGAAACATGTCACCACGGACGCGTACCGAACGAGGGAACCGAGCCACGCCTTCTTGCGCGTCTTCCGGAAGCCACTTTTCTTTTCCACCGTCCAGCCGCCGCAACTCACCCTCACGTAAACCGTCGTACGCCCAAAGCGCGGTGGAGACGTCCCAGCCGTTCATTACACGCGACGTTCGAACCACCGCGGCGTCCAGCCCGTCCATAGGGCATTCAGTCTCCAAATTCGCGTCATCATTCGACGACGACAAACGAGACCTGGCCCAAGCGCAATTCGCCGCTTCCTTAGCCGACATAGCCCCGGCGAGTGCGTTGGCGCGTGCGCACAGCGCACGCAACGTCTCCGGCGGCGCGTCAGGGACCAGACCCCGGGTCTTGATCTTAGCGCACGCCGCGAGTGACCCCGCGGCCTCGGCGGAATTCATCGCGTCGGCGTCGTCACTCGACGCGAGGGTGAATAGTCTGTCGTAAATCGCGTCCGCGGCGGCGTGGATAGCGTCGCCGTCCGGTGACCCACGCGTCGCGGGTTCGAATCCACCCGGCGCCATCTCCGCGTACGCCCAGAGCGCGTTCATGACGCCCTGACCGTTCATATCCCGCGCGGACCGTTTCACCGCGGGGTGCAGCGCGGCGGTCGCGTCCCGCTCCGCCGCCGCAGCCGCCGCGACGATGATCAACATCTCCCACGTTGTGTCGCCGACGTCGCACGAGCCGAAGCTCGGCACACGGGAGCCGTTAGAAGACGAACCGGCGCCCCTCGAGGTAGTACCCTTGTGGTGACGCCTTGAAGTAACGCCGAGGGTCACGCCGAGTTTCGCGAGGGACGTCGCGAGACTCGCGACTTCCCGGGCGCCCGCGCCGAGCTCGAAGCCCTGGTGATCCACCTCGGTGTCCGTATGGCTCAAGACCCTGGCGGCGGCCAAGGTGAGTGAGGATGACAGCGTGGGCGCGAGCGGTGACGCGTCGAGCGCGACGTAGGACCACATCGCGGCGGCCACTTCTTTCGGCCGCATCTGTCCACCCGTTCTCTCCACGGCTTGGTCCAACGCGGATATGAGATCGGTCGATGGGTTGACGTCGCGGTTCTGATGGAGCGTGGCGACGGAGTGGAGGATGTTCACGACGCCGCGCGCGCCCAGGCTATGGACCGCGCTCGTCGCCGCGCGATGCTCCATCCGCGCGTACGTATCGCTCGCCAGTAACGCCTTGACCGACGCCGGCGAGCTCCTCGCGGCGCCCTTGGCGATGGCGACGAAACTCGCGGCGAGCGTGATGTTATTCCACGATGGCATGGACGCGGACGCCAGCGCGAGCACCTCGTCTGGGGTTTTGCACCGAGTCACCGCGCGGCACATCCGTCTGTGGTCGACGAACGTTAAGGAGTCATCGTCGCCGCCGGCGAGGGTCTTGCTGAACCGTTTGGGCGCCGCCGTCTCGGAGGTGGAGACGACATCATCATCGCCGTCCTCGTCGGCACTATCCGATGATGTCCTCTCCCAACGCCGCACGGACGGTGCGCCCTCCGCCGCGCTCGCGCGTCGCGCGATCGCCGCGGGACGCGCGGTGATCGAGA
>Ga0115571_1002361_pt1 | contig 12515 bp, 3 predicted proteins | sample COGITO_mtgs_1205_FD_87293 | JGI IMG/M metagenome (GOLD analysis project Ga0115571, IMG submission 87293) | Pelagic marine microbial communities from North Sea - COGITO_mtgs_120531 | ecosystem: Environmental > Aquatic > Marine > Epipelagic | place: Germany:Helgoland, sampling site Kabeltonne...
AGGGTGATAATGCTAATGATTATAACACTTATTTGGGAGCTTTGACCAATACGGTTTCTGGCTCAACAGTACAAAACTCAACTGCCATCGGTTATGAAGCTTTAGTCACCACTTCAAACACGATTCAATTGGGTAACGATAATATAGAACTTGTCAGTACTTCAGGAGTTATATCAGCAACAGGATTTGTAGGAGATGGTTCAAGACTTACCAATGTTGATTTTGTCGTTGACTTTGATATGGCTGGAATACATAACACCGTAATTGGAGACGGTGCAATGTCAAATGCTTCAGGCGGAAGTTATAACATAGCGGTTGGTAAAAACTCAATGTCCAATAACACCTCGGGAAGTACAAACGCTGCTTTTGGACAGAACTCGCTTGAGTCCAATACGACAGGAGGTGATAATCTTGCATTAGGCTATAACGCTTTAAATAACAATACTACGGGAAGTAGAAACGTTGTCATTGGAAAAGGTGCTGCCAGTAATAATGATAGTGGCAATAGTAATGTGGCTATTGGGGGAGATGCATTAGTTGAAAACTTTAATGGAAATTCAAATATTGCTATTGGAACTGAAGCCCTTAGATATAATTCTGAAGGAAATCAAAATGTTGCTATTGGACAAGGGTCATTATCAGCGAATCTTGTTTCAGGTAATATAGGGATTGGATTTAATTCATTAACATCAACTGTTTCAGGTTCACATAATGTTGCTATTGGTGAAGAGTCTATGATATCTAATGTGAGTGGATTTAAAAACGTTGCCATAGGGGCTTCATCAATGAGAAGTGCAGGTGGATCAAATTATCAAAATACTTCTGTTGGTCATGATAGCTCTCAATTTATCAATGGACATAATAATACAGCTATTGGTTTTGGATCTGGTAGAAATATTGATGATTCTAATTCCACTTCAAATAATAACACTTTTTTAGGTAAATGGACAGGAGCAACTGCAGAGACTGGCGTATTACAAAATTCTACAGTAATAGGATCCGATGCTGAAGTTTCCTCTGACCACACTATGGTATTTGGTGATCAAGATGTTTCAAAATGGGCATTTGGATTAACTACAACTGATGTTGGAAAAGCGATTCAAGTTGGAAGCGATACTACAAATGGAAATGGTGCTTACCTGACCACAGGAGGGACATGGACTAATGGTTCAAGTATTCTCTTTAAAACTAATTTTATTAATCTATCCAATGACTGGATTCTTGACAAAATAAGTAAACTAAATATTAGAAAGTGGGATTACAAAAACACCAATGAAACACATATTGGTCCAACCTCTGAGGAATTTATCGAATTATTTGATGTAGGTATTAATAATGAAAACTCGCATATAAGCACTATTGACGTTTCTGGAGTTGCTCTTAAAGGGGTTCAAGCATTGATTAATGAAAATGAAATTCAAAAAGAGCAATTAAAGAATCAAAGCGATTTGATTAACGAATTGTATGACAGAATAATAGCCCTAGAAAAAAAAATAAATGAATAGATCACTAATATTATTTGTTTCCTGTATGTTGATAGCATTAGTTAACAAGACTAATGCACAATCTTTAAATAAATCAGCTTTTTTAACCACTGGTAACCATAATAATTCAATAGCCAGCAACACTGGTCAGGTTTTTACGGGCTTGTCATCAGATAATTTAGGTAATCAATTATTAAGAGGTTTCTTTTATCAGGCTTCTCTAGAAAATGTTAACGATAACATTCCTCCCTCAGTAATTTTAACACATACAGACCAAGATAATATTGTAAAAAACTCTGATGTTGTAACTATAACTGCTCATTTTTCAGAGCATTTGATCTCAGCCCCGACAATTTCATTATCTGGAATTGTTACTGACGCTCTTATGACATCTGATTATTTTGATTTTAATCAACATTGGCGCAAAAATCAAATTGTAAATGGGCAAGATGATGAGCCAAACAACTCTGGTGCAGGTGAAAATTACGCTTACATCCAAATTGTTAATTCACAAGACCACCCTCAACATAATCAAATTGTTTTTGTAGACTGTCATGGTGGTGTAGAATCTCTAAGATGGATCATTGAAACCTATCAAAATATTCAGTTTGATAGCCAGTCTGATTACACACTTATTGGAAACCATAATGGTAAAGACTATTGGATTTCCAATACAGCAAGAAACGATTTTGAAACATTAATATCTGAAATTGATCAAAATAGTGATGTAGAACTTTTAGCAATAGAATCAGACTCTGAATTCGAGTTTTTAACAGAAGTTTTCAGATCAGACTCATCTCTTGAACAAAACGGTCCTTATTTGTTTGGTCTAGTTCAAGACACAACTGCCGATGATTACTCTGAACCATCAGGTGGTTGGGTATTTAGAAACACGACTTACACACCTTATTCCTATACCTGGAGTGTTTTGAGCTATTCCATCTCTGCAACAACAATCACAACAGTTTCATCAGCCACAGATTTGGCTGGTAATCTCTACAGTGGAAATGAGAGTATTACATTCACTACAAATAATAATTCGTGTTCAAATACCACAATATCACCCACCCTTGTTAATAACAACGGTCTAGTATCACATTATTTATTTGATGATGAAGATTATAGCGATTCAGTCCAAACAACTACTTCTCAGCAAGTAGGTGCCCTTACTGGAACAGACAGAAAAGGCGAATTAGATGCAATCAGATTTTCTGGAGATCAAGATGGAATTTTTGGTAATTCTGATGAATTTAAACTCCAAAACTTTACGGTTTCAGCTTGGGTGTATATTGATGGTTATCAGAACAACAATATGAATATTTTCAAAGTCAGTTCAAGCCAAGATGATTGGAGTGATGGATTTGGTTTGACTTTGGATTCAGGAGGAGATCCATATGGACCTCACATATCATACGTATCACCTACTGATGGTAGAATTAAGCTAAGTCAAACAAGTGTTCAAAATCTTGAAGATAGGTGGTTCCACATAGCTGCTAGTAAAAACGGCTTAGAACTTAAATTATATCTCGATGGAATATTAGTTAATTCATCCTCAAGCCATACCAGTAATGGGGTAGCACAAACCGATGAACAAATTTCCTTTTCATCTAATTCTTGGTCTGTTTTATCTGATGGTAATACAAATGGTAATTCTTTTGGAGAAAGGATGGTTGATGATTTATTCGTATATGATAGAGCTCTTACTGACTGTGAAGTTTATCAATTATTTTCAGATGATTTTGATCTAACCTCTCCCAAGTTGACTATCGAAACACCAGCTGGTGATAGATTCTCAAACACCTCTGTAGTTGTAACTCTTACATTTGATGAGTCCATCACTGGTTTGACTACGAATGTTTTAGAATTCTCTGATACTACTTCTAATGTTGCCAGCTTGACATTACTCAGCTATTCTGCCGATTTAACTGAGTATGTTGTTCAAATTAATCCGCTAAATGAAGGTGAGGTGAAACTAGCTTTTTCTCAATCTAGTCCTACAATTACTGATGTAGCTGGAAATGTAATGACCAATTTAGTTTCGTGCAGTTGGACTTATGATATTACCAGACCAAGTCTTACGGTAACTGCCACTGATGATTTAGTGTCAATTTCTGAACAATCTACAATAACCCTATCATTTACTGAACCCATAAAGTCCTTCAGTATTTCTGATGTCACAATAATCGGCGGAGGTTCTTTGTCAAATATTAGTAGTTCTACATCTTCAGTATTCAATCTTACCTATACTCCACCGATAGGTGTTTCAAGTAGTGTTTCTATTTATGTTGAGGAGGGACTTTTATATGATAGAGCAGATAATTCTAATACGTCTAGCTCCACTGAATTTATTGTTGATACTGTTACACCAACCCTAATTAGTTTTAATAGTGATGATGTTGATAAAATTGTAAATGGAGATGATACTGTAATAATGACGTTCACATTTAGTGAGTCTATGATAAGTCCTGTGCTTAGTATTTCAGGAGTTGTTACGGAGGTTACCCTTACAGTCTCTTCCTCATCAGCCTCATCTTCAGTTACCTCATCAGTATGGACCTATTCTTGGGAAGTCCCCTCTGATATTGACTCACAAGTAAGTTTAGCAGTTTCCGGAACTGATCTCGCAGGCAACTTATTTGGTCTTAGTGATTCAATAGTATTTACAGTTGATAATACAGCTGCAACTGCATCTATTACAAGTGAATCAGGAGCAAGTGTGATTACTAACTTAACAGCTAACATACTTAGAGTTGATCTTACGGAGGTTTCTCCAGATTTCTCTTTAAGCTCAATGTCTGTTACACCAATCAATTCAAATCTAGGAAATCTATCAACTACTGATTCTAAAACTTTCTATGTTAACCTAACCCCACAAGATGGTTATTCTGGAGAGGTTATTGTATCAGTAGATACCAGTTCATTCTCAGATAAGGCTGGTAATGTAAATGAACAATCTATTAGCGCTTCATTCCAAGTTGACTCAGAGAAGCCAACAGTTAGCCTTTCAAGCTCCGAAGAAATTATTAATGCCAGTGAGACTGCTACAATAACTTTAACATTCTCTGAGGCACCACAAGGTTTCACAATTGAAGATATTAATTATGAGAACGGTGTAAGACAACTAGTAGGGAATCTTAATAATCTAACCCATGTATCAAATCTTGAATATCAAGTAACTTATTCACCACCATCATATGATTTCAGTGGAACTGTAACGATTTCTATTGCCTCATCAACTTTCACTGATTTGGCAACAAATCCAAATACTTCATCCTCAACTGTATTTATTGTTGACACTGTAAACCCAGTTATGGAGAGTTTGTCTAATGATCATGATGATCTACTTGTAAGAGATGCTGATGCTGTTCTATTTACTGCTCAGTATAGCGAGGCATTAACTACTGCTGAAATAAGTATTAGTGGTCTAGTATCTAATGTTACAATGACGGCCTCATCATCCACCGACTCAACTACTTGGAAATATGAGTGGGATGTGCCATCAAGTATTAGTGGTCTAGTGACAGTTTCACTATTTGGTGAAGATTTAGCAGGAAATACCCAACATTCCACAGGACTAGTTTCTTTCACTATTGATAATGAATACCCAACACTAACTATTTCTAGTACTGCTGAAAATACAGTTATATCAAATCTATCCTCAACAACGATTGTATTTGAGTTAAACGAAGTTTCTAATGATTTTGATATAAATGACATTCAATTAGAGCCATCTAGTACAGAAAGCGATACAATCATTACCTCGCTTACCACTTCAGATAGTATTGTTTACTTTGCTCAATACCTTCCTCCTAGTAATTATGCAGGAACTGTCACTCTAAGTGTAGGAGCAGGGACATTCTCTGATGAAGTGGGTAATATGAACATCAACAGAACTTCAATTAATCTTGAGGTTGATACTGTAGGTCCTCAGATTAGCATCTCGACTGATGACGAACTGGTAAGTGGAGTTGAATCCTCTACCATAACATTTGTAGTAAGTGAAGACTTATCTTCATTTACTGTAACGGATGTTACCATTATAGGAGGAGGAGCATTAACCTCTTTAACTTATATCGGAAACCTATCTTATGAAGCAACATATATACCTGAGGCTGGAATCACGGGTATGGTTTCAATCGTTATTGATGAAGGAATACTAACAGATATTCTTGGTAATCCCAATCAGTCAGCCTCCCTTGGCTTTGAGGTAGACACACAAGGCCCAGAAATAGTAAGTTTTGTTCACGATCATGAGGATGATTTGGTTTATGATTTTGATAATGTAAATCTGACGGTTACATTCAACGAGCCACTTTATGAGGCTTTAGTTAATGTTACATCAGATGTTTCTGACGCGAGTATGACTGTTTCAGCTTCTACAGACTCAAGAACATGGACATATCAGTGGAATGTTCCCTCTGCAATAAGTACTGATGTTCTGATTTCGATCACTGGAGTTGATATTGCAGGAAATAGTTCACAAGATTCTCAGACCTTAGCCTTTACAATTGATAATACAGGTCCTGAAATTATAAGTACTGAGATTAATGAGACCAATAGTGAGATTACTGTTGTATTCTCAGAGGCTACTAATTATGCTTACGCATCGAGTGATACAACTGAATTCTTCTCACTTAATACCTCAGGTGGTGGCGGGTACTTTTTCACCTCGGCAATATTAGAGTCAGTTAATCAAATTGATGATTCAACTTTTGTTTTAGGTATCTCCCTAACTGGCGATCCTACAGGAGAAGAAATGATAACTGTTAATCCACTGAGCGATTCAAAACTTAAAGATTTTGTTGGAAACTATTCCACTACATTACAATCTTCAAACACCATCTATTTAAATAATTTACCACCTTCATTAGTTTCTATGAGTGTTTCTGAAGATAATGAAACGGTAACTCTTGTATTTAGTGAATCTCTGGTTGCCCTAGAGTCCAGAGATCTTCCAACATTTGCCTTCTTGTTCTCGGTAGGGAATGGAACAGCTGAATTAGCTTCACAGTCTCCAGTAAGTATTATTCAAACAGATCCTGCTACTTATGAAATGAACTTGAGTTATTCAACTGCTGCCCAAGGTGGAGAGGTATTGACATTAACAGAAGTAGTTTCCAATACCGTATTTGACCAAACTGGAGCCCCACTTGTTATTACTTCAGAGACAATATCAAATTCTGTTGTACTTGATGATAGATTGGCACCAATTATAGATACAATAACTTTTGTTGGATCAGACACTTTAGAATTAACATTCAGCGAACCCGTATATGGATCTGCATCAATTAGTAGTTCACTTTCGGCTAACAACTTTGGCGTGAGCCTATCTGGTCAAGGATCTGCAACTCTTACTTCCAATTTACCTGAAAATATATCTCTAATCTCTGCTTCTAAGCTTGTTCTTTCAATGGCTGTTACAGGTACTGCCTCTGAAAACCAAATTGTTGAAATTAGTATTTCTGATGTTTATGATGGTAATGGAAATGAACTTAATAGTCTTTCATCGGTAGTTACATTGCCTTTCGTATTTGATAACGATGGTGACGGTGTATCAGATGTATTTGACGCCTGTCCAGATACCCCTGAGGGAGAACAGGTAAACCAATCTGGTTGTTCTGCAGCACAGAGAGATTTAGATGGTGACGGAGTAGACAACAATCAAGACATTTGTCCTAACACCCCCGCTGGTGAAGAAGTCAATGAACAAGGATGTGGAGCAAACCAAGTAGATTCTGATCAAGATGGAATTCCTGATGTGAGGGATAACTGTGTTGATTCTTGGAATGTGTTCCAAAAAGACCATGATAAAGATGGTGTTGGTGATGTTTGTGATCCAGATCCAATTCTAACTTTTTCTCCTCCTATTGTTCGAGAGGATGCCATTGAAGGCACCATTGTATCAACCATTGAAACCATTGTTTCAAATCTTAACGATGAGGTAAGTCTTAGTATAGAAGACGAAGACAATGTATTTTCCTTACAAGACAACAAAATTATTGTTGCAGGTGAATTGGATTACGAATACAAGCCGATTTATATAGTCAAAATTATTGCGACTACTTCATCAGGAGGTAGGTCTGAAGAGCTACTTCCTATTTCAATCTTAGATGTAGAAAACGCCTTCTATAGGGCGAGATTCTTCATTGCTGTATTTGACCTTTTAAATCAACTGGGAGGCTTTAACAATCGAGTTTCTTCCGATCAGGTTGAAAAATTCATCAACCAGAGTGTGCAACGTTATCACAACCCTTTTAACAGAGGAGTAGGGAAATGGAAAGTAAGAAAATCGATTAGTGGAGGTAACGATAAAGACCTATTTGTTATCAAAAGTTCATTTACGGGAACCAAGAGAAACGAAGAAATGGAGTCTGAGGGTGTACTTGCCTTTATTGATCCACCCGATTTTGATAATCCTCAGGATCATAATAAAGACAATATTTACGAAGTAGAAGTTACCTTTATGAATACGGAAGATGGTGCAGATGAGATTCCAATTCCAGTGACTCAGAATCAACTCCAGGTAGCCGAAGGAACAAACAACGTAATCGAACTTCAGTCTAGAGCTGTATCATTAGATGAGGATACTGATGGAGATGGTGTATTAGACTATCAAGACAATAGTCCCGATGTACCTAACCCTAGTCAAACAGATACCGATGGCGATGGAGTAGGAGATGTCAGTGATGACTCAGATCATGATGGTATTTGGAATCCCCTAGATCAATGTCCCGATACCCCCTATGGTCAGTTTGTAGACTTCCAGGGATGTGAGCTCTTTTATTTACCTCCCAATAATTTCTTGATTTCAAAATCTGAAGGATGTGCGGGTCAAAATTCTATATCAATGAAATTCAGGGATATTAACCAAGTTTATAATATCAATGTTACGGGTCAAACCACATACAGTGAGTCGATAAGCAGTAGTCGTTGGAAATTGGATAATTTATCGAAAGGTGTTTATAATATTTGTATAACGGTTGAAGGAGTTGATGCCACCGATTTTGAACGCTGTTTTGAGGTCTCGATCAACGATCCTGCACCACTTACAGTTGCGAGCTCGCTTAATCAATCCAAAGATGTGGTAACTGTAGAATTATCAGGTTCGCAGGCTTATAATATTTCGCACAATGGTAAGACCTCTAGGTCTTCAAACTCCAATGTAAGTATTGCATTAAGCAAAGGACTTAATACTGTAAAAGTTTCCACTGATAAGGACTGTCAAGGAGTATTTGAGAAAAAATACTTTGTTTCTGAGGAGGTGGCTTATTCACCCAATCCATTTAACGAAGTACTCAACATATATGTTGGAGGATCCGATCAAGAGGTTCAGATCGACATCTTTACCCCTGAAGGAAGGCTAGTCAGTAGTGGTCTTTATTCGCTGGACAATGGCAGGCAGGCTCAGATCCAAACAGCTAATTTTAAAATTGGTAGTTATTTGGTTAAGGTGAGTTCAAACACAGTAGATCAATCTTTCGTAACCATAAAGAAATAACCCCATGAAACATTATTTTTATTTATTGATGATATTATTTTGGGTAGCTTGTTCAAAGGAAGGTGCCAGCGAACCGGTATTAAGCCCTGAAAGTTTCCAACTGGTCTATCCCGAAAACGGAGAAACTTGTTTGGACGGTGTGGATCAAGATGACAACGAAGCCTCTGTATTGTTCAGATGGCAAAGGAGTTCAAATGCTTCCTCCTATAGCTTAGTGATAGAAAATATGAGCTCGGGCCAAAAGGTCACCTCCAATTCTACCGTCCCCAACTTATCCCAAAATTTATTGAAATCACAACTTTACTCTTGGGAGGTCACTGCATCTGGAGATCAAGGAGGGGGAAGTGTTAAAAGTGAAAAGTGGAGTTTTTATTTAGCAGGGGAGGATCAGGTGAGTTATGGGCCTTTTCCACCTGAGTTGGCTTCACCACGACCTTCTGCTACGATAAGTGCTAATGCTGCCAATCAGATCACACTCTCTTGGACGGGTTCTCATCAGGATGATAATATCAGTGGATATGAGGTTTATATAGATACTGAGGACGCTTCAACATTAGTAGGTAGCGTTGACGCTCTAACGACTCAATTAGATGTTAATGTGGTTTCAGGATCAACGTATTATTGGAAAGTGGTTGCTTTTGATAGCAATGATTTTAAATCTTCCTCAGGAGTGTATGCCTTTATTGTGCAATAGTATTTAGGCTTTTTGTTCTACTAATAATAATTATCTATCTGTAAAGATTTGTAGAGCCCCCTGTTGTTTCTTTGATAAATACTAAAATCAAAAATTACAGCGAGTTCAAATATACTCGGGGCATAAACTTTGCCTATACTTCTCATGGGGAAGTTATATCCTAAATTAAAATAAAAATTTTCTAGATTCAGACCGATATTTACTCCTATGTTGTTCAGACCAAATGAGTCTACCATCGAGGCTTGTTCAGAAAAACCTAGGTTGAATTCTCCCAGATTAAATTTTTGTTCCATTTGTGCATATATAGAGTTGCCCTCTTTAATTGTATTAAGGAAAGTGTAGAGGTAAGAATATCTCGGTAAATAAGATCTTCCAAATGGATTGATGTCGAACTCATACCCTGCTTGAAAACCAATTTTAATTTCTTTTTGAAAGGTATCTTCATCGTTGAAAGAAACGTTGGGTTTATTGATTTGTTTAAGAGAAAGTCCTAATAAAAATGAGTCACTATGAACCAAAAAAGAAGCTCCAATATCCAGATAATTGATTACTCCTAAATTTTCTGATACAGGATCTACAGAGTTGGAGTTGATGAAACCTGTATTTCTGTTGAGTTGGTCAGAGAAAACCATAGAAGAAACATCTATATTTTGGGATCCAAGACCTACATATACCGATGGAAGAAAAAAGACCTGAGAATCCAATTGAACTTTATAGACGTAAACAAATCTAGAGAGTCCAATCCGGAGTCCTGTATTTTTTAAATCAAAGAAATTGATATCGAAACCTAAACTAAAATTCCGATTTTGAAAAGGCAAACTGGCAAATGCATATTTGTTATCAATTCGCTCATTTTCATTAATCTTAAGTGTATTGTATAGCACACCCACTTTTCCCATTTGATTAAAACCAAAATAGCTGGTATTCGATTTTTGTAAAAATTTGGATTGGCTAATCACATACTCATCCTGTGCCAAAATAATTTTAGGCAGCATAAAAAGAAATAGTATGATGAGATTTACTTTTTTCATTATCTGGCCATTATAAATGCCCCTGATTTTTCTATGATTTTATTTTCCAAGAAAGTCGTTCCAAAGAAACTGTAGATATAGTAAGGGTTGTTATCGGCTGAATTTAAATTGGATTGATTTATTTCGGGTCCTGCCCATCCTTCTATATCGAACGGTTCGGCATATTGAAGGTTGTTGGATTCCTGATATTCGGTATATAATAGGTTTCCTCTGTGATCAAATACCTCAAAGGTTACGTTTTTAAAACCACTGAAAAGTGGGAAGAATCGATCGTTAATTCCATCATTATTTGGGGTAAATACATTCGGAACCATAACATTGTAACCATCACCTACTATGATGGGTTTGTATTGGGAACTGACACAACCAATTTCATTATAGATGTTGAGTATCGCAACATAGGTTCCTGGAAGTGCATAGGTATGAGTTATCGGACTGATATTTCCTTCGTTCTTATCGATTATTACACTTTCGCTATTGTCACCAAAAATCCATTCTTCAATCACAAAGGGATCAGAAGATAAGTTATTGAATGTTACGGGTTCATTGGTTAATACAGATTTGACTTCGATATTGCTATTTTGGATAATATTACTTGGCGAGGTAAAGTTGAACATAGCCTCACCGATTCCCAATTTTATTTCAAAGGATACATTACAACCTTGGGTATTTCTTATTTCTAGTATTCCGTACTCTTCGGGATTAGTTATGTCCAGACTGTATTGAGTGCTATTGAGTTTTATTGGATTTTGTATGACTTCTTGATTGTAATAGAAAGTTAGGTTGCTTGCTTGGTTGTCAAAAATATCGATGTAAATACGGCCAGCATTTTCGAAACACAAATCCTGTTCTTTCAATATAGGTGTATTCAAGGGAAGCAATTCGTCATTGACCGGTACTTGAATGTAATCCTCGTAATATGTTCTCTCGTTACTACCACATTGGGTAAAGATGGATTGGATTACGATTTTGTAATTACCAGAGGAAAGGTTGTTTTGTGCCGTTGAATTTCTTGCTGATGGAATAGGTGCCCAAGTGCCCGATGTAGTTGATGAAGTTGCAGATTCTATGTACCAAAGCACCTCATAAGGCTGAACTCCACCAGTAATTGTAAATCCGATTTCTCCATCAGATTGATTGCTACCGCAATTGGGTTCTAAAGCAAATACATTTTGATTATTTTCAGCATCCAATAGACTTGGGGTAATCCTGAAAGGAGAGGTGATATCTCCTACCATTAATACAGGGAAGTTTCGACTGTTTCCAACATTGGTAATCGAACAACCTTCGCTATCTTCAACGGTTAATTCTAGTATTCCAGGTCTATCAATGCCTCCAGGGATTTCCTTACCTACAAAAGTTCTAACTTCTAAAGCAGAGGGAAGGCCATTCTCATCATATGGAGTAAAACGCCAGTCATAGATGTAGAATTCTTCACCGTTTTCAATATAGGGTAGGCCTCCAGCAATTTCGGCTGTTATTTCAGCCCTTCCAGTACATTCATCGATCAAGAATTCATAGACTCCAGTATACTCAAGACTCTCAAAGGGTTCAATATCGAAGATAAATGAAGCACTACAGTTTTTTGTGGTACCTGAGGTATTTCCAGATAAAATTTCGTTGACCGTAAGTGTCCATCGGTCATTGGTCAAACCAGAAATAATGAAATTTTGTCCATTGGAAGTTGGATCAGAGGCATCTATAACTACACTTCCTTGTGGTTGGTCATTGATCAATGCAGTGTTGTTTTGTCCCACCAAACTGATTTCAAAATCCCTTGGAAAACCGTTGTTAAGAATATTACTTTC
>Ga0115571_1002363_pt1 | contig 12509 bp, 7 predicted proteins | sample COGITO_mtgs_1205_FD_87293 | JGI IMG/M metagenome (GOLD analysis project Ga0115571, IMG submission 87293) | Pelagic marine microbial communities from North Sea - COGITO_mtgs_120531 | ecosystem: Environmental > Aquatic > Marine > Epipelagic | place: Germany:Helgoland, sampling site Kabeltonne...
CACGAGGAGCTGGAACAGACGATGGCGGAGCGCGGGATTCTACCCTGGCGAACCAAGATCGGGCGGGACGTCATCTGCCGCGTCGGCAACCCGACCAAAGTTAACGACTTACTTCGCGTGGGCGCGCACCGCGCCGCGGCTATCCTCGTCATGATGACCGAGTACGATCAGCGTGAGGAGACCGAGAGCAACGGGCGCATCTTCAACGGCGCCACGCTGCGTACCACGCTCGCGCTGAGACACACGCTGTTCACCAATCCGTACAGGAGCGCGACGAACGCCGAGGACAACGAGGCGATGAACCCGGATCTGCGAATCGTTTTGCAGATGCAGCACCCGTCCGATTACGTCGACGCCGCGTGCTGGCAGCACGGCACCTCTATCTCGGACGACGGGATGGGTAAGACCACCACTAACGGCGCGGACGTCGTCCTTCCGATGGATCTTTCCTTATTTCTCAACTCGCTCATGTTCAAATGCGCGGCTCAGCCCGGTCTGAGTTGGGTGCTCATGGAGATCTTGGGCTTCGAGGGGTACACGATTCGAAGGAGGATCGCGAAGAACCTCAGGTCAGGTCCCGACAGCCGACGTGGCGACTGCATCGGTCGACCTTTCTGGGAGGTACGAAGGGAGTTCACCAAGGCGGTGTTCATCGGCATCGTCCGCCCTTCCGTTCGCAACGATCAAATCACGGCGAAAGGGTTCGGCCTGTGCCCCGATCCCAACATCGTCATCGAGCCCGATGACCTCCTGATCTTCCTCGGGCCGAGGTCCAGCCCCGAGCACTCGCAAGGGATGAAGGAGACGTTCGAGGGGTATCACGCCGAGGCGGTTCGGCTGAGGGAGAAGTATCCGGAAATTGCGGATCCGACGGATCCCGACGCCGCTAAGATCCAGGCCAACGTCTTGGTGTGCGGCTGGAGGGAGATGTGGACGCTGAAACCCTCGAGGCTTCACTCGAGGATCATGGAGATCGTCCGCCAACGATTGAAGGGCAGCACGATCACGTTCATCAACAGCGTGGGGAAGGACGACTTTCGATCGGTGATGGAGCGGCTCGGGCTCGCGCACGTCGAGGACGTCAAGGATGGACTGCAGGACGTGGCCGTGTACGGCTTCGAGCCCGAGTCCGAGCACCACGGCGTCATGCTGCGGCACATCGAGGGCGACGCCGCCACGACGGACGTACTCTCACCGGTCATCATGAAGAACACCATACACACCGCGATCGTCCTCGGCACGCAGGAAACCGTTCACCTGGGTCCGAGTCATCGAGATACGCGCGTGCTCAACATCCTCCTCCTCCTCCGCAAGCTCTGGTCCCTCAAGTACGAGGGCGTTCCCATGCACATCGTGGGTGAGAACAACGAGGACATGACCGCGCTGCTCGCGCTCGCGCCCAAACGACTCGGGAGCAGGATACGAAAAGAGCCCGACTTCGTCAACAGCCAGGCGGTCAGCGCTCGAGCGCTGGTGCAGACGCTGGCGTACCCGATGATCCAGCCCGCCATCAAGGACCTGTTCGATGACGCGCCGTCATCCGCGGACATCGTCACCGTGATGGCGTCCGAGTACGTTCCGCTCGACGTCGTCATGAAGTACGGCGTGGTCAGAGCCGCGGTGCTTCGGGCCAAGCCGGGCCGGTCCATCTGCATCGGGATCATCTGGAAAAACGGCGAGAAGGTGCTGGTGCCCCCGCACGACGACGACGTGTGCTTCTGCGCCGAGGACCGGCTCATCGTGTTCCGCAGGGCGGTGACGGATGGCATCATGGACCGCGAGGCTCTCGCGTTTAAGTTTGCCGGGATATGGATGAAGAGGGCGTTGGGCCGGGGCGGGGGCGAGGACTCGTACGAGAAGAAGGGTGGGAAGGTGGGAGAGCTCGTCACACAGGCGATCGCTCAGCCCGAGCGCGTCACGGCCGATCGGCGGGACTCGGCGTATCAGACCGAGCCGGAGGGTGTCTTACTTCCAGGAACACCCGGACCGAGCGAAACTTAGGTCTCGTACTGAGTAGTCTTTTTATTTCCTTCACACAGCTGTCGTCATACCTCGAAGGCACGACAGAGGTGTCAGCCGCCATGCCGCGCGGCCCTTCCGCGCCGAAGCGGCAGGCCACCTTGCACGATATGGGCAAGGTGGTCAGCTCGCGCGCCTTCTCTTACTACAACGTGTCCGCGGAGGATGTCGGCAAATACAAGGCGAAGCTCGAAGATGCCGACGCGACGAAGGACGAGTTCATGACCGCGCTTCGGCACCTTTCGTCGATGCTCATGACCCGCGACCTGCTCACCTCGAGCATGATCGGGAAGGTGGTGTCGCGGCTGAGGCGTAAACACCCGGACGAGGAGGTGAGGAAGATGGCGGGGGCCATGGTCGACAAGTGGAAGACGGAGGTGATTAGGCAGGTGGACGCCGATCGGAAGGTGGAAAGGCGGAGCAGGGGGGACGTGAGGACTTTCATCGGAGCGGGGCGAGGCGGTTCGGGATGGCGGTGAGCAGATGCTCCATCGAGACGGAGCGGTACAGAGCGGCGTCGACGCACAGACGAACGAAGAAGCCGGATACTCTTCCGGGGGTAACACGACCGATGATTTGAACCAGACGATAGATTGATGAACGACGACGGGGCCCGCACGGAAGACGAGGGCCATGTACCTATAGACGTACTTTAGCGAAAAACTGTTGACACGGTAGACATATATCACAAGTTGTACGGGCCTACTCACGCGAACGCCACCGCGCTCGCCTTGACGGCGCGCAGGCCGACGAACCGCGACTTGACCGCGGCGCGCCCGCCCCTCGCGGCGCCGCCGACGAAACTCGCCCCGCCCTTCTTGCGACCGGCGTCCGCCTTGGCGACCTTCACCGCCACGCTCCCCCTATCCCGCGTGTGTCCGCCGATGGCCATCACGCTCGCCGCCTCCGCCGGCTTCTTCTCCTTCGTCGAAGCCGTGTTTTCTTTGCCGGCTCCGTCAGCCTTGAGGTCGAACTTGTCACCCGCCACGTGCACGTTCTTAACCGCTCGGCCGGAGATGTCGCCCACGCTATTCTCCCACTCCGGATCCCAGGCGACCGCCTCGGGGGTGGAGCACGCGATGGACTTGCCGAACGGGCACGTGGCGTACGCGCAGTCGCCGTTCTCCATGCCAGTCACGAAGTGCTCCTCGAAAATCTCGCGGAGGAGGTAGTACTCCTTGGTGGTCGGCGGGTTGAGCGGGAAGCGGGTCTCGCGGGTCGCAAACTGCTCGTCGCTGACCATCTTGTCCGCGTAGTTTTGGAGTCCGTCGACCCAGTCGTACCCGACGCCGTCGGAGAACTGCTCCTTCTGGCGCCAGAGCACCTCGTCGGGGAGGTAAGGGTCGTCGGGGGTGTCGAACGCCTTGCGCAGGAGATACTTCTCGAGGAAGGGATGCCCGTCCTCGTCCGTCTCGTCCATGCGGATCATCTTCTGCGTCGGGTCGGTGTTCATGGCGTAGTCGCACACCTGCTGGGAGAGCAGCGGGGTGCGGACCTCGATGCCCCACGCCATGGTGGACTTGTTCGCGCGGAGGACGTCCCACTGGTGAAGCCGGGTGGTCTTCCTGGCGCACTCCTTGTGAAACTCCTCGGGGGAGGGAGCCTTGTGGAAGTAGAGGTAGCCGCCGAAGAGCTCGTCGGCGCCCTCGCCGGAGAGCACCATCTTGAAGCCGTAGCTCTTGATGGCCCTCGACAGCAGGTACATGGGCACGGACGCGCGAACCTGCTCGAACGTCTCGAGGTGATACACGATGTCGGGGAGCGCGTCGAGCGCCTCCTCCGGGGTGAAGTGAATCTCGTGGTGCACGGTGCCGAGGGCATCCGCCACCTTCTTCGCCGCGATCAAGTCGGGCGCACCCTCGATGCCGATGGAGAAGGAGTGCACGGGCTCGTCCGCGCCGAAGGTGTTCGTGGACTCCGCCTTGTGCCTCTGCGCGATGGAGGTGATGAGGGACGAGTCAAGCCCGCCGGAGAGGAGCACCGCGTAGGGAACGTCCGCCATGAGGCGCTTCTTCACCGCGTCCACGACCGTCTCCCGTAGCTCGGTCAAGTCAGCCTTGCGGGTCGGGATGTACTCGGTGTCGGTCACCCACTCGGGGTCGTACCATTGGACCATCTTGCCCTCGGCTTCGCCCTTCTCGCGGATGTAGTAATGGCCCGGGGGGAATATCTCGTACTTGGCGATGCCCGGGTCGTCCACGAGGGTCTTCATCTCGCTCGAGAACCACACGCTGCCGTCCTTGCCGTAGGCGATGTAGCACGGGATCTTGCCCATGTGGTCGCGGCCCGCCAGGACGCGGCCCGTCTTGCGATCTTCGATGACGAACGCGAACATGCCGTCGAGCTCGCGGATAAACTCCGGGCCGTTCTGCTCGTACAGGTGGCCGATGACCTGGCAGTCGCTCTTGTTCTCGGAGACGATGTTGTACTTCTCGCGAAGAGCTTCGTGGTTGTAGATCTCTCCGTTGGCGATGAAGGTTGTGTCGTGCGAGGCGTCGGTGTAGAGGGGCTGCTCGCCGGATGGCCCGGGCGCCACGATGGAGAGGCGCTTGTGGACCATGTAGGACTGCGTTCCGTCCTCCTTGATGGATACGTCCATCTTGTACGAATCCGGGCCGCGGTGGCGAATGCGCTTGGCCAGGCCGTACACCCGCTTCCTGTTGAGCAGCGGGTCGCCCGTGAGCCCGATGACGGCGAAGATGCCGCACATTTCTCGCGATCCGCGCAGCTAGCGTGCGCCGCTGTGTCCCTCCTGAGGTGTCTAAAGACGCGAACCGAGGCGCCTGCGTCGGTTAGGGACGGTTAGGGACGGGCGGGACGGAGGTTAGCTATCTCGATACGCGAACGGTCGATTGTCGCGGAGCGCGATTGGCGGCACGGAATTGCCGCGGCAGGAAAAGGCAAAGGGCGCCGCTCGGCTGAGCCAAGGGACGATTTCTGTGGGCGCGGCACCCTATCCTCGGAACGGACAGGCGCGCGCTGGATCGAGGATCGGGCGCTGGAAACGAACGCTCGACTCACCTGTGGAAGTGAACTGGTCTCTGTCAGCCGTCGGCTCGCGCCGGCGTCAGTGGTGTCGGTCCCGTGGGGTGAACCGTCCTTCAGGGTTTTCCCCCGGAACCCCGAACGGCGAAAGGTGGGGCGGCGAGAGCCCGATGGACCCGACTGGATCGAAAAGGTGCAGTGCGGGATGGGGAGGATAGGATTTGTTCAGGACAGGCAAACAGTTTGAAAAATCAGACGAATCTCATCGACCCCTCTCGCCTATTCGCTGTTGCTTTTCCGAGAGATGCCGGGTAATTTAACAATGATCGCCAAATGCGGCTGTGATCCAGTATCATCAGCGGCTTTTCAGGTTGTAGGTTGCTATGATGGTGAGTGCCATATGCTTCCACGCGCCGCACGCTATCATGGACACTTTCCTCGACCTTCATTGACACCCGATCTCCACTTCCATCGCGCGCCCCTCTCTCGGCAGGTGGATCGAGTGAAACACCGAGTAATATGGCCAAGGTCGGCGAGGGCGACGATCGCTGGATCGTCGCCGAGCGACAGGACGGTACCAACGTCAACAGCTGGCACTGGCAGGAGAAGGACGCCTTCGGGTGGTCCAGAGAGCGCTTCGCGGATCTCATCGGCGCGATCGAGTTCGAGGACGGCGGCGTCAAGTGCCGGTGCGTCGGGGTCACCGCGCTGACCGGCGAGGCGTACGTCAACAGGCGCAAAGGGAAAATCATCTGCGGCTACGAGCTCGACCTGAAGATCGGGTACGAGGGTACCATCTCGGAGAACGACAAGGTGGTCAAGGGCAACGTGCACTTCCCCTACATCGCCGACGAGAACGCGGGGGAGGAACACGAAGCCAGGGTGCTCGCCGGCGGGGAGGGACCCGACGACAGGAGGGTCAAGGAGATCATGAGGCTCGTCGCCCTGCCCAAGATGCACGAGGGGGTCGCGAAGTTCGAGAAGGAGCTCGCCGCGGGCGGACCGGGCGGCGAGGGCGCGGACCCCGACGAGGCGAAAAACGCCTCGTCCGGGTCCAAGCCCGCGACCCGCGAGGATTTCAGGGACAAGAAGCCCGGAGACGTCCAGAGCAACGCCGAGAAGGAGAAGGAGACCAGGACCGACAAGACCGCGCCACTGTCGCAGAAGGCGCACACCATCCGGCTCACCGAGCGGTTCTACTGCAGGCCCAAGGACGTCTGCGACGCGCTCATGGATGGGAATCGCGTGATGCACTTCAGCCGGTCCCCGGCGCAGGTCAAACCCGAGCCCGGGCCTTTCTCGATGTTCGACGGGAACATCCACGGCGAGACCCTGGAGTACGTACCGGGCGAGAAGATCGTCCAGCGCTGGAGGTTTCGCAACTGGAAGGAGGGGCACTTCAGCAAGGTCACCATCACCTTCCGCGAGCCCGAGCCCGGGAACTGCTTCGTCGACCTGGTGCAAACCGACGTGCCCGAGACTGACGCGTTCGACAACGAGACTGTGATGGACACCACGGAGGTTGGGTGGAAGCAGCAGATCTTCGAGCGCATCCGCCAGGTGTTCGGATACGGCGCCTAGCTTTTTAATAACCTATGACGAGACTGCGTTCGTTCAAACACGTGTTCAGCACGACCTCGGTGCGTGAAGGTTTAAGTGTTTGTTTAAGTGTTTGGGCGAAAACTTGTTTCCAGAGAGGACGGAGTTTCCCATTTTTGGAGACTGCCGGCGCTGTGAGATCCAAACACGTGAATCTCTTAGATAGTCATCGGCCTATCATATCGGCGAGTCCCGATTTCAAGAGGGGTTGCCCGTGCGCTGCCGTCCGACGCACGCAAAAGCCCGGCTCCGTCCGTCCGATCACTTGCGCGGGGCGCCGAGACACCGCGAGGGTCACCGAGTCGGGTTCGAAGGGTTCTGGCGTCGAACCTCGATCCATCGGACCCTTCGCGGGCGCGACGACGATGTCGGCGCGCGGGTCACCCCCCGACGCCGCCGGATCTCACCGTCACCCGGCGGGGGCGGGTGCATCGGCGAGGGGTTCTCAGAGGGACTCGGTGCCGATGGTCCGGACGAGCGCGCCCCACCGCGCGGGATCGCCGAAGACGAGGGCCGGCGATGGTGATTCGCATCCGACGGAACACGAAACGCGGCACGCGAGGTGAGTTAACAGGGCAACGTACCCATCCAGGCCGTGTACTACCTTCGAGCTGCACGCGCTTCCGACATGCATCGAAAAGTCGGGCGACGGAGTTTCTCAAATTTGGAGACTGCCGGCGCTGTGATGATGAGATCCAAACACGTGAACTTGGATTTGGGCCGACTTTTGTTGTGAAACTTCCGCAACTTCGCGATTTTTTTCCGCGATTTTTTCATTCCCGCGGTCCAGCTGACCCCGCTCCCTCCCTCCCCGGTTTCCTTTCCATCGCAGAGCCGACGGCGGCGGCGGGGGATCCCCGAAATCCCCGAAGCACGACAAGCTGCACCAGCCATCGCCCGTGCGCACGTCATCACCCGCGAAAGGCTCCACAGCGCACAGGGGGATCCACAGCGCACACGGTCACCACGGGCACCAGGTGGGCGACTCCGGGGACTTTGAGCTCGACGCGCCGCACCGGCTGCCGTCGCCGTCCGCCAAGTACGCGCGTCCGTTCCGCGGCGCCGCGCTCGGCGCGATCGACGGGCACCTACCCCACCTCGTGGATGGCACGTGTCAGACGGAGACGCTCCCTCAGCTGCCGTCACTCGCGGATCTCGGATACGGGCGGGGAGACGCGACGGGGGACGCGAGCGCGGGCGCGGGGTCCAGCCCGGAGACTTTACGAAACCTGGAGAAGCTCATCGAGGCGCAGCGCGCGCAGCTCGTGTCCAAGGGGCTCATCGTCGACGATCACGGAGTGCCGCACGGAAGCGGGCACGCGTCCAGGGCTGAGCGTCCAGGGCTGAGTGTCCAGGGCCGTGGGAACGAACGGGTCGCCAGTCACGGACACCAGCAGCACTCGCCGCGCGCCGGGCGGAGGTCGCCCGGATCGCAGCCCAAATCCCGGCGTAACAATTCCCTCGGCGGCGACGGCGACTTGGTGTACTTCGAGTCCCCGATGCCCAACCCGGAGCGGCGCGGGGGTAACCCATCGCCGGTGGCCAGGCCGCGGGGACCGACGCCGCGGAAGATGCGAAGCGGGAATAAATCGTCGTCGTTCGATCGGGCACACAAGGGCAGCCCGGAACGGGCGGACTCCGTCCAGGTCCGCGATAACCTCGCCGCCGCCTTGGGTTTAACCCTGTTCTCGCCGTCTCCCCCCGGCGATGGTCTACCGGCCGTGCGGACGAGTTTCGAGTGGGGTGAAAAGGACGTCGGTAAGCTGAGCGCGTCGCCGACTGCCAATCGCACCTTGCATTTCGCCACGAGGGCGCCGTCGAAAGCGGCCACCATCCACGTGGCGAAACCGCGACCGCGCCCGCTCTCTCACGCGCCCGCCGTCGCCAGGCACCTGGGCGTGCTCGAGGACGATAGCGCGCTCGCGTCGCCGGACAGCGAGTTCTCCTCCGAGTCTGGAAGTCTGGGAGTCCGCGAAGGAGCCGGCGAGGGAGGGGGCGCGTTTAGGAGCGGGTTCCACGAGGCGGTTCAACCGAGGGTGGGCTCGGGGTCGGGACGCGGGGCGTTCCGCGTCGTCGGGTCGTTCACCCCCGCGCCGTCGTCGGCGTTCAAGGCGGTGGATAAGCGGGGGAGCGCGAGCGAGGTTGAGGAGGCGAGCGAGAGGCTGAGGCGGGATCGAAAGGCGGGGAGTTCGGGACTGGGTGGGAGTTCGGGACTGACGCAGTCGCTGCGGAGGGACGCGTTCGGGTGAGACGTGTCGAGGGGGAGGAGAAGGGACGCGCGTCCGTTTGTTTTCTTTATTTTTAGTCACCATGTTGTAGCAACACACGTCAAGAACACGAACTGGCGCGGCGGGTGTCCCACCGCGGGCCACGCCGCGCCGTCCATGAGTTTGTTGAGCAGTTTGAACACTTTCGGGAAACGGAAAAACTTCGAAACTTTTCGAATCTAAGAATTATGCTCGTTGAGGTCCCCGGCCTCTCGCAGACTCACGGAGCACACGCGCGCGGGATCCCGGCTCGTGTGTGTTCACCATGGGCGAGCCACTGGGCCGCCACACCGGCTACAAGGCCACGGTGGTGCGCGTCATCACGCAGCGCCCTTGCATCTCTTTCTTCGTGACCCTCCTCTGCGCGTTAATTTTGGGCGGAGCCGGCCTGGCGCTCGGCGGAATGTCCATAGACACCGAAGGATGGGAGACTCGAGGGACGGATATCGCCGACAGGGCCATGACTATCAAGACGTGGCAAGCCGGCAAGTTCACGCTGAGCGAAGGGGTCCCCCTCGCGTTCGGCAAGGACGAGAACAAACGCCGTCGACTCCTTTCCCTCGAAGAAGTCAACAACGGGGCCGGTCAACTTCCGTCGGAGGTTCCCCACGTGCCGGGACACAGCGGACGCGCGCTGCTGAACTCGTACACCCCAGCGCCGTGCGCGGACCCGTACTACCCGAAGTGCGCCGACAACTGCGCGGACCAAGAGCGGCAGGACAACGACGCGTACAACCAATGGAACGGAGGCGACCTCATGGTCATCTTCAGCGGCGCCGCCGACTTGCTCGCCAAAGAGTCGCTGCGGGAGATGTGCCACGCCGAGGACCGCGTCATGGCCATGGCGGGCTACTCCAACAACTGCGCCATGGCGGAGGTGACGTGCACGGGGAACCCGCCGTCCGACCCGGGCCTCGCGTCCGTACACGACGGCAACTCCCGATGCCTTCCGCCCAAGAGCCTCGTTCGATTCCTCATGGCCAAATACGACGTCAAGACCTGCGACGAGTTCACCACCAAGTCCGGCCTCGACGCTAACATCGAGACCACGCGCACCAAGCTCGCCACCTGCGCGGACGCCTTCAGGGCTGATCCAGAGAACACGGGCGACTGCAGGGATAACGGGTTCAACGCCGCAGGTACGTTTATTTTAATCTTTTATCGTACGGGCAATTTGACTGACGTCGTGTTTTGTTTACAGCGCTCAACGCGGGCTTCGGCCCGCCCCCGAACGACCGGCTCACCGCCACCTTGACCGAGTTTAAGCTCCAGTCCGGCGGGTCGTCGATCAACTGGCTCGTGGAGAAGGAGCACGGCGGCGACATCGTGTCCGCGCTGTCATCCCCCGGGTTTAACGCCGCTTACAACTCCAGGGACGACAACCTGAAGGGGCAGATTGTGGACGAGGCGCTCAACTCGGATATGGTCATGGCCGCCGGCGCCATCTTCATCGTGCTGGTGCTCATATGGTTGCACACCGGGAGCGCGCTGCTCACGCTGGGCGGTATGCTCCAGGTGCTCCTCGCGTTCCCGTCGGCGGTGTTTTTCACCACCATTGTTTTGCAAATCACGTTTTTCCCGTTTCTCAACTTCATCGGGCTGTTCGTGCTCATCGGCGTCGGCGCCGACGACTGCTTCGTTTTCTACGACAAGTGGACGTCCGCCAAGGCGAAGCTCCCCCCGGGCGCCACGGCCACCGAGGTTGGAGCGCACGCGTACTGGGAGGCGACGTGGGCGATGTTCCTCACGTCGATGACCACGGCTTCGGCGTTTCTGGCGTCTACGTTGACGCCCATCGCGCCCATCCGCGTCTTCTCCGTGTTCATGGCCACGATGATCATCTTCGATTACATCTACAACATCACCATCTTCGCGGCGTGCGTCGCGTTCCAGCACGAGCTCATGCGAAAAGGGTCGTGTTCGCTCTTTTGCCTCGACTTTTTCGCCTGGTACGGGCGCAAAAAGGCGGCGAAGTCCGTTTACGACCAGGAGGGCGCCGCCAAGCCCGAGTCCGACGCCGGCTCCGCGCCCGAGCGGTTCTGCCGCGAGAAGCTCTACCCGCCGCTGCACACCGCGCGATGGGTTCTCATCGTCGTATTTCTCGCGCTCGGCGGCGTGGCGCTGCATCAGGCGTCCAAGCTGACCACCCCGCAGGACAACGACGTGCTGCTGCTCGGCGAGGATCACCCCATGGAGCAGTACGGCATGATCAAGAAGAAGGGGTTCATGGACTCCAAGGATGCCGTGCTGTGGGTCAGCGTCAACTGGGGCTTGACCCCTTACGATGAGCCGGTGTACAACCACCTGGATCCGAGCAAGTATCCGGACCTGAAGCTGGATACTTCCTTCGACGCGTCCAGCGCCGAAGCGCAGGAGTGGCTCGTCAAATTCTGCGACGACACCGTCGTGCTCAAGAGCAAGGACGTCCAGTGCATTCCCAATCGTTTGAAAATCTGGGTCAACGACAATTCCGCCAGATACACCAACAGGACCAACGGCGACCCTTACAACAACGACGGTCCGAACCTCGACGACTACGCCACCGAGTGCGGCGTCTCCGGCTTTCCGTTGCCCGCCGACTACTTCGCCCGATGCTTGGCGCACTTCTCGAGGTACAACTTGAATCAGGGATGGTACACCGAAGACCAATCGCCGCTCCGAAACTTTTACCAACCCGCGGGCACCGAGGACGCCGCCGACGTGAAGCTCTTCTTTTTGCAGATGCAGTTTGCGAGCAACATCTCATGGACCGAACCCGTCGACGTTTTGAGAACCGATTTCGACGCGTGGGAGTCCTACATCACCGCCGCGCTCGCCACCGCACCCGCGGGGCTCAAAGCCGGCTTTCACAGCGGCGAGGCTTGGCACTGGATGGACACCGTCGAGCAGATGGAGGCTGGTGCGTACGGCGCCGCCGGTATCACCGTCCTCGTCTCCGGGTTGATCATCTTCCTCGGCACCGGTAACCTCGCCATCACGTTCTACTCCCTGGTGGTCATCGCGTGCATCCTCGGATCCGTGGTGGCGTGCGTGGTGGGACTCGGGTGGACGCTCGGGTTCCTCGAAGGCATCTGTTTCACGATCCTCATCGGGTTGTCCGTGGACTTTGTGATTCACATCGGCGTCGCGTACCACGAGATCGCCGAAGAGCTCAACCGGGACGGATCGGAGGCAGCCACGCGGACCGACTGCACGCGCGAGTCCGTCGCTCAGCTCGGCTTCCCGATCATATCAGCCGCGTTCACCACGCTGATATCGGCCATCATTCTGTTCTTCGCGCAGATCACGTTCTTCAACAAGTTCGGCCTCATCGTGATGCTCTCCATGGTGATCGCGGTGTCGGTCACGTTCATGCTGTACGTTCCATTACTGGACGCGCTCGGGCCCAACGGCCACCAGGGCGACGTCTGGCGCTGGATCGCGAAGTGCAGGAAGGCGTGACCTCGTCGTGCCAACCTCGGAGACAAATATTCTCCAATTTTTTCTTTTCAGCATGCCGTTGTACAAGTAATAAAAACTTCACATAAGAATTCTTGCCAGAACGACCTCGCGCCAGAGATGGACGACGTGCTCCGCGACCCGGGCGCGGAGGCGTCCTCCGGGGGCTCCAAGTCCTTGCCGCCGGTGGAGTCTCGCAAG
>Ga0115571_1002369_pt1 | contig 12491 bp, 7 predicted proteins | sample COGITO_mtgs_1205_FD_87293 | JGI IMG/M metagenome (GOLD analysis project Ga0115571, IMG submission 87293) | Pelagic marine microbial communities from North Sea - COGITO_mtgs_120531 | ecosystem: Environmental > Aquatic > Marine > Epipelagic | place: Germany:Helgoland, sampling site Kabeltonne...
ATTTATATTAGGGAACTTATAATGGTTGAAGAAACTAAACAAGTTTTAGACGTAGCGGCAGCGTCTACAGCAGTCTTTACAATGGCTGCTTGGCTACCTCCAACAGCCTCTATCCTCACCATTATTTGGTTAGCTATAAGGATATACGAGTCCGACACCGTTAAAGGATTGCTAGGAAAGAACAACGACATATCATAATTTACTTGACAAATCAACTAAAATAGTGTATAATATATGACAATTCTTAGTTCATTGATTGGCCCAGTAGCAGACCTAGCAACAGGTTTCCTAAAGAACAAAGCAGAAGAGAAGCAGGCAAAGCATCAGGCTAAGATGTCTGTTATTCAGAACGATGCTGACTGGGAAAGTAAGATGGCAGACGCATCAGGCCAGAGCTGGAAAGACGAGTTTTGGACTATTATATTAGCTATCCCCGTGTTCATGGTTGGCTATGCTATTGCAGCTAACGATGTAACAATCATTGCTAGAGTCTCTACAGGCTTTGAAGCGTTGTCTAAGTTACCTGAGTGGTATCAATATTTATTATTTATAGCTATTAGCTCCAGCTTTGGTATACGTGGAGTTGACAAAATAATGCAAATGAGAAAATAACTATGGCTTTACAACCAAGATTTGCTACAGACTTTGAGTCCCGTACAAACACTCCTACTGGTATGCTTACTGGTACGCCTGCTGCTGGTTTTGTTAAGCCTGCAATACAACCTATACAACCTATACAACCTATACAACCTGTGCAACCAACAGTTGAACAGCCACGTATGACTACAATGCCTGTGTCGGAAAAGTTTACACAGCCTGTAGCTCCTGTAACTTCTCGTACCACTGACACACTATTTGGTGACTATACTAAACCTGCTCCTGCTTCTCCTACTTTAGCTCCTGCTACTACACAGCCTGATGCTTTAGGGAGCTATACAGACTTTCTTGGTCAACAAGAATTACAAGGACGCGCTTTAGGTTTAGGAGCTATAGAGTCTGGAGATTTTAGTGGTTTAGCTGGTGCAGACATTAATAAACTTAGTCAAGATCCTCGCAATGTTACGGAAGTTTTTGACAAAGCAATAGACGAGAATGTTTTAAGCTACATTGCTGAAAATGAAATACCTCCTTTTAAAGAAATTAACGGTCAGAAAGTTTATTTAAACACCGGCAGAGATACAGCACAGACAGCACTTGGCGGTGGTTTAGCCACTGAAGAAGGTGCTAAAGCTGGTAAGTATGTAGGTCTAGGCCCAGTTGGTGAGTATAATGTTATTTGGCAGGAAGAGCCTACAGGTACTGAAGCTGTACTTAATGATCCTTTGATTAACGTAGCTGCTGCTTTTATTCCCGGCGGTACTCTTGCATTAACAGCGGCTAAAGGCGCTACAGGCGAAACACTAGACACAGGTGACTGGCTTACGCTAGGCATGGGTGGTTTGGAAATGGCAGGTGTTATTACTCCTCCTTCGACACCCGCTAATGGTATAGGGCCGGTAGATCAAGGTGTTGGCTTGTTTGGTACTACCTACAATCAAACTAAAGATATTCTTGAGACAGCTACCGCGCTTGGCGAAGGAAATGCTGCTGGTGCTTTGATTAAAGGTTTTGATTTAGCAACTCCTGCACTTGAAGCAATAGGTTTAGGGCCAGATATTTTTGATAACTCAGTAGTAGACTACGATGCTTTTAAAGAAGGTATTGAAGAATCTGCCTCTGCTCTTGCTAACGGTGAAAGTTTAGATGATGCTTTAAAAGCAGGCGTTATAGACTATGTTAGAGAAGACGATAATATTGATATTGGTGGCGTTAAAGAAATTGTTAAAGAAATTGGCAGAGAGCTTGACGATAACTTTTTCCAGCCTATCCTTAACTCCTTGCCTGAGTTTGACAATACTTTGCTTGACGGATTAAAGCAGTTTGGCAGAGAGTTTGATGATGAAGTTTTACAAGAAATTAAAGCAGGTGTTGAAGACTTTGCTCCTGAGATTGAGGACTTTGTACGTACAGTTGGTAGCGGTACTGAGGATGTAGTCAGAGCTGTTGGTCGAGGAACTGAAGATGTTGTTAAAGCTGTAGGCGGCGATGTAATAGACGCTCTTGGCCCAATAGGTTCTCAGTTAGAAGACATAGCTAGAGCCACTGGAAGCACTGTAGAAGATGTGCTTAAAGGTGTTGCTGGAGTAGGTGAGGATATTCTTGGCGGAGTAGAAGACGTAGGCGAAGATGTCTTAAATGCTTTAGGCCCGATAGGTTCTCAACTAGAAGATATAGCCAGAGCTACTGGCAGTACGGTTGAAGATGTTATTAAAGGTGTGGCTGATGTTGTCAGTCCTTTGGGCGCAGGTATTGAGGACGTTGTAAGAGCTACAGGTAGTGGACTGGAAGACGCTATTAGAGCTACAGGTAGTGAGCTAGAGGACTTTATACGACCTATTGGTTCAACAGTAGAAGACATTGCTAAAGCTACAGGAAGAACAGTAGGTGACGTTTTAGAAGGCGTAGCTGATCTTACTGGAGACTTAGGGTCTAACTTAGAAGATGCTATTAGAGAAGGTGGTAGCGCACTAGAGGACTTTATACGCCCGATTGGCTCAACCATTGAAGACATTGCTCGTGTTACTGGATCAACAACTGAAGACGTTCTTAAAGGTGTAGCAGCTGCCGGTGGTGAAATTATCGGTGAGATAGGTGAAGTAGGTGAGGACATATTAGATGCTCTTGGCCCACTAGGATCTACACTTGAAGACTTTGCAAGAGCTACTGGCTCTACGTTAGAAGATGTACTGAGAGATGTAGGTGGGTTAGGCGAAGACATCTTAGGTGGTGTAGCTGAACTAGGCAGTGATCTTGCAGGAGCTATTAGAGAATCCGGTAGTGGTCTTGAAGATTTTGTAAGAAGCACCGGTAGTTCCCTTGAAGATGTCGTAAGAGCTTCTGGTAGTACCTTAGAAGACTTAGTAAGAGAGTCAGGAAGCACCCTAGAAGACGTTGTAAGAGCTTCTGGCAGCACCTTAGAGGACATAGTAAGGGTTTCAGGAAGTGGCTTAGAAGACGTTGTAAGAGCCACAGGAAGCACAATGGAAGATTTGTTAAGAGTTACAGGCAGTTCCATTGAAGACGGCATAAGAGTCTTAGGCAGTGGCTTTGAAGATTTGCTTAAAGCAACAGGAAGTACCTTAGAGGATTTACTGAAGGCAGGCTTTGGTGGGTTGTCAGCCCAACAGGCAAGTCAAGCTGAAGCGGAACGTAGAGCACAGTTAGCAACAAGAACTACAGATAATTTGTTTGGACAAGATTTATTTAAATTTGATGTACAACAAACTCCTGAATATGATTTAGTACAATTACAAAAAAGGTATAAAGCATGACATATCTACAGCTAGTAAACAGTGTATTACGTAGATTACGAGAAGACGAGGTATCAACTGTAGATCAAAACAGTTATTCACGTTTGATAGGTGAGTTTGTTAATGAAGCTAAAGAAAGTGTAGAAAACAGTTGGGACTGGACTGGTCTACGGACTACGGTTGTTATCCCTACTGTCCAGTCTACTTATCTCTATACTATTGCTGATTCTCAGAATAAGATTAAAGTATTAAATGTTGTCAACGACACAGGCAACACGTTTATGTCAAGACGTGGCAGCAGTTGGATGCGTAATCTATTTTTAATACAAGATCCTCCAGAGAGTTCTCCACAGTATTACAATTTAAAGACGTTGGATGCTAACGGGGATAATGTGTTTGAAATTTATCCTATTCCTGACGGTGTGTATAATCTTAATTTTAGTATTGTTAAAAGAGAAGGTTACTTTACTGCTGACACTGATACCTTAAAAGTCCCTACACAGCCTGTGCTTCTACTAGCCACAGCATTAGCTGCTAGAGAGCGTGGAGAGACTGGTGGTACTTCAGCAGCGGAACAGTTTGGTTTAGCTGACAGAGCCATTGCAGATGCTATTGCATATGATGCTGCTCAACACCCTGACGAGACTATCTGGACGACTGTATAATGGCACAACAACTACAGAACATAACAATCTCAGCACCGGGATTCTTGGGTATTAACACTCAAGACTCTCCTATTGGTCTGAATCCTGCTTATGCTTCTATCGCTGACAACTGCGTTATTGACCAGCTAGGTCGAGTAGGAGCTAGGAAGGGTTATACATTGGTTACCACTAACGGCCCTGCCGTACTAGGAACTAGCAGAGGAATCTGTTGTATCCTAGAGTTTATCAGCAGAGCTAACGTAACTACTGTATTCTCAGCAGGTAACAACAAGATATTCACAGGTACTACAACACTGGTTGAAGTGACGTTGCCCGCAGGCTACACAATTACTGAAGACAACTGGCAGATAGTATCCTTTAACAACAATGTTTATTTCTTTCAGGATAATCACGCTCCTTTGGTCAGCACTGCTGGCTCTACAACGCTTGCTTTGTTGACTTCTTCTGGAACAAATGTACCTCCAGAAGCTAACGCACTTATGGCTGGCTTTGGTAGACTCTGGGCTGCTAACACTGCTACAAACAAGTACACAGTTTACTGGAGTTCTTTACTAGCTGGTGATGAGTGGCATGGTGGATCAGCAGGCTCTATAGACTTAACAACCGTATGGCCTAATGGTTATGATGAAGTAGTGGCTATCGCTGAACACAATAACTTCTTGTTAGTGTTTGGTAAAAAGAATATACTTGTGTTTACGGGAGCAGATAGTCCTTCTTCAAATTTAACTTTGCATGACACAATTGAAGGCACGGGCTGTATTGCAAGAGATTCTATACAATCTACGGGTACTGATTTAATCTTCTTGTCAACTCGCGGCTTAATGTCATTACAAAGAATTATTCAGGAAAAGTCTTTACCGCTTAACGATGTAAGCAGAAACATCAGGACTGACTTACTTACTTACATATCACAGGAAGTAGAGTCTAATGGACACAGAGAAGCTATTAAATCTGTGTACAGCCCTATTGATGCTTTCTATTTACTGACGCTTCCAGAGAGTCAGGTTGTATATTGTTTTGATGTGAGAGCGCCACTTGAGAACGGCTCGTTCCGTGTAACAACTTGGTCAGTCTTAAATCCTTTAGGCTTCAGCATGTTTGCTGATGATGCTTTGTACATGGGTCGAGCAGAAGGTATTGTTAAGTACGGCGGTTACTTTGATAACACAACTCAATATCAAATGCGTTACTTTAGCAACCCCACGGACTTTGGTAGTCCTGCTAACTTAAAGTTTTTGAAGAAGTTTAACTTGACTATTATTGGTGGTCAAAGTACACCGACTACGCTTAACTGGGGCTATGACTATACTTCTGCTTATCAAAAGCAAGAGTTTACTTTTGGTTCTAGTAATATTGCAGAGTACGGGTTGACTGAATACAACACAGATGGAGAGTATTCAGCATCTATTATTATACAGACACCTAAAGTAAATAGCACTGGTAACGGTTCTGTGGTAACTGTAGGCATCGAAGCACAGATTAATAACGCTGCCTTTTCTATTCAAAAAATTGACATACACGCTCTATTAGGGAGACTTATCTAATGCCTGAACAGTTTAATAATCAACTCAGTATGACCGGCCCTCAAGGACAGCTAACCAACCAAGCTGGTTACTTTAATACACAGTTGCCACAGAATACAACAAATACTTCACCTCTTCAAAATCAAACGTTTTTGCCTTCTTTTCCTAACACAGGCTTAAGCACAGGCGAAGTAGCAGGCGGTCTTGCTTTAGGCGGTTTACTTGGTGGTAACTTTAACTTAAATGATATAATATCTGGTGCTGCTAATTACTACGGTGGGCAAGAAGGCATCAAAGCGGCTTATGGTGTAGGTCAAGCCGGTTTAGGTTTAGCAGAGCAGATGGGGCAACGTGCTTCGGAAGCTACACAATTTAAACCTTTTACTGTAACAACTAATTTAGGCAGAGCAGGCACTACTCCTGAAGGCGGCTTTACTTTAGAGCTTAGCCCAGAACAGCAAGCACTACAAACACAGCTCTTGGGTCAAGCAGGTAACTTGTTTAAACAGGTTGGTCAAGATCCAGCCACACAACAACAGGCTATCTATGAGCAGATTAGGCAAGCTCAAATGCCCGAAGAAGAACGTGAGCGTCTTCGTATGCAGGAAGGTTTGTTTGCTTCAGGACGTGGCGGTATACAAACGGCTCAGTACGGCGGCTCACCGGAACAATTTGCCTATGAAAAAGCTAGAGCTGAAGCGCAATCAGGAGCGTTATTACAAGCACGTAATCAAGCTTTGGCTGAACAAGCACAATCTCTTGAAAGTGCAACAGGTCTTTTAGGTTCGGGCTTTACTCCACAACGAGAAGCCCTACAAGCACTAGGCTACGGTACTGATTTAAGTAACATTGCAAGTACAGCGGCAGCACGAGGCGCAGGAACACAAGCTACTTTGGGTCAGGCTGGTTTAGAGTCTTACTTACAAGGCACACAGTTAGCTACTAACCTACAGCAACAACAAATGCAAAACTTACTAGCTTCTGCATTGGGTACCAGTACTGGAGGCGGTGGCATGCTAAGCGGAGGTAATCCCTTTACAAGTGGCGGTGTGATAGATGAAGCGTTTGACACACCTGATTGGCTTAAAAGTGTTGAAGATTATATAAAAGGTACTGGACTCTACGGTAGTTTGTTTAATAACTCTTCTACTCCAAACACTACAAATAGTCCGGGATATAATCCTTATGGGGGTGGAATATAATGGCACAGTTAGACTTACAAGGGCTCTTGGGCGGCCCTCTGCTTCCTACTGCTCAACCTGCTCAGACTTATGAACAAGCTATGATGCAACGTGGCGCACAGTATGGTCAAGGTTTACGTCAAGCTGCTGGTGGTTTGTTTGGTACTGACACACGTACACAACCGGAGAAAATACAAGAGGCAGCACAAGGTTTAAATTTAAACACCCCTGAAGGTTTGACTAACTTAGCAAGACTTCAACAGGCTTCCGGTGAATATGCCGCTGCTGCAAGGACAGCCAGTGCTGCAAGACAGCTTAGAGAAAACGCTTTAAAGAAAGGGGCCGAAGAAAAAAGTAGGGATAACATAGCTGCTGATCTTGAAAAAGCTGGTGATCCTGATACAGCAGCGTTAGTCAAGAATGGTGATTACAGTTTAGCTCAAGGAGCCAGTGTTCTTTCTCAGATACGTGGAGAAAACCGTAGAAAAGCTGATCAAAAACAAGAAAAGGAAGAAAAAAGCGCACAGTCTATTGACAATCAAATTTTAATTTTAAAAGAAAACGGGTTAATAGATTCCGACTTATTTGACAAAGTAAGAAACGGAGAGGTTAAAGGTCTTAACTCTACAGAATTTAATTCTCTTGTAAACCTTGAGTTAAAGGAACGTAACAACCCTGTTAAGTTTGATAACATCAAAGCGTATAACCTTGAAGACGGTACTCTTGTGTGGGGCGGTAGAATACAGTTGCCTAATAAAGCGCCAACCATGATGTATGAAGCAGGAGAAAATGCTGACGGTATTATGCAATATGAAGTTCTCCCTGCTACCGCTGAAACACCAAGTAAAGACGGAAAGAAATCAGGAACAACGTTTACAAGTGCTGATCGAAAAGCCGTGGAAGCGCGTATGTTATTATCACCTAAGAATGTAAAAGGTTTGCCAGACAATAAAGCTTGGTCAGATTTAGATGCTTTTACTCAAAACTCTCTAGCTAATAAAGCAGCTGTAAGAACTAACGAATTAGTAAATGAAGGCGAGCCTTTAGATAAAGCAAGAGACAAAGCAATTAAAGAAGTATTTTTAGATAACATTGTTGAAGTAGGTAGAAGTATACTAGGCAGCCCTCAGTACGAGTACGTTTCTCCTGAAATACCTGAGGTCAGAACTCAAGCTGATTATGACGCGCTGCCCTCAGGTGCTATTTATATCAATAACGGTCAAGAACACAGGAAGCCTTAAAATGCCAGATCAATTTGGTGGGATACCCATTGGACAGTCTGCAACAACAACGGATCAATTTGGCGGAATACCCGTTGGACAACCTGCAACAACAACACCACAAAGTAAAGTCGGTGAGATACCCGTTGGACAACCTACTGTAGAGCCGACATCTTATGTTGCTGAGCGTCCGCTGCCTGAGATGCTTTCCGTTACCCCTTTGGGTGGCGGGGGTGCAGGTGTTCAGCTTGCTTCTTACTTAGGCTACGGCCCTTACGGTGAAAAGAAAAGAGCTGTGCTTGGTGAGGCTGGAGAAGTAGAGATAACTAGAGCTGATGAAATAGCAGCTTCATACGACATGAACACCACGGACATTGAACGGTGGAACATGTCCTTACAAGCCTTAATGCCTACTCCTAGTTATCAAGACTCGGAAGGAAACTACTTAAATAGTTTACCCTTCTTTGCTAATCCTGCTAATTATAAAGTGGTGTCTCCGCGTGAGCGTTATGGTGATGATTTTATTGATGCTAGTTACGGCACACGTATGGAAATACTTAAGGCTGAACGAGCAGCAGGTATTAAAGATGAACATGCTCTTACTTATAGTGTTCAGGAAGAGGCAGGAGAAGATGCCACAGCAGCTGTGATAGGGGCTGTTAGTAAAGAATTGTCAACCCCTACAGTACTGGCTCCGTTAGGCAGGACATTAAAACAAACCGCAGGTCTTGGAGCTGCTGTAGCTGGACAGATGGAAGCCTCTCGTCAAGCAGTTGGAGATAAAGAGTTTGATCCGTTAGCTATTGGAACGGAAGCAGCCAAAGGCGCTGGCCTTAGTTTGTTATTAGGTGCGCCTATAAGAACTGCTGCCGCTGTTTCTAAGGGAGTTTATCAGCCTACTAAAGCCGCTATTAAGGCCAGTCAAAACGCAACTGAAAACTTAGCAAATAAAGTCTTGACACGCAAAGCACTGAAGAAGCCAGAGGAAGGAGCTACTGCTGCTGCTAATAAGCTGATTATTAAAATGGAACAAAAGTTTGATGAGAAAGTTATAGCTGGTGTGCCAAAGAAAGACATTGCTGCACAGACTCAAGCTGAGTTAGGTTTAAACCCTGAGCAAGTCCTTACCGTTTTAGCTAATGGTACACGTACTCCTAAGATAAACACAGCAAAAGTAGCTGCTCAAAACTTACAGCTTAGGAGCAACCCTTTAATATCTAGGACTATAATTGGTAAGCAGTTTGATTATATTGCTGAACCAATTACACAGTCTATTAAAAAAATAAGCGAGCCTATGTTTGGAGCATTGCGTAGATTTGAGTATGACACACATGCTAACGTTGCTCAATCAAACAACACCATTACTCCTTTCCTTAGAGAAACTTCTCGAATACGTAACAAGGAAAAGGATCCTGCTAAGTTAGAGGCTCTGTCATCTATTGATCGAGACCTTCAGTCAGGACGTTTCTTAAGTGCTGCTAGGACAGCGGAGGCTAACTTCCCTACACTAGCTAAACAACTTGTAGCTCAGGGTGATCAAAAACCTATCATAAGTACTCTGTTGAACGACATTCACAACAGAGCTAAGGCTGTTGGTATTAAGGTAGGCTACTTAGAAAACTTCTGGCCGCGGGCTGTAAAAGATTTAGAAGGTCTTAAACAAGCCGTAGGTAGTGAGCTTAAAACTCCTATTGAACGAGCATTAAATGCCGCAGCTAAAAAGGAAGGAATCACGGTTGCTGAGTTAGATGATGACATTGCTGCTGAAGTAATAAGCAAAGTCTTGCAAAAGAAAAACATACCTACAGGTCAGAAACGTGTAGAGGCTCAACGAGTTATCTCTGAAATTACACCACAGCTTCAAGGTTATTACCACGATGCTTCAACTTCCTTAGCTTTGTACGTCGAAAGGATGGAGAGAGAGATAGCAAAAAGACAATTCTTTGCAGGGTCTAAGGCTACAGTTTTAGATAAGGCGGGTAACGTTGACCTAGATAAAAGCATTGCTAGGATGTTAGTCAAGCAACGTAAGGACAACAACATTAATCCAGTAGACGAAGAAAACTTAAGGCTTCTCTTGTTGGCTCGTTTTGAAACAGGCGAACAAGCTATGGGAACTATGCTTGCTAAAGCTAGAGACTTGCAGACAATGTCTTTGCTAGCTCAGTTTGATTCCGCTGCTATTCAGTTAGGTGACATCGGTAGTTCCATGTATGCTAATGGCTTAAGCAACACTATAAAAGCTTTAGCGACTGGAACTAGAAATGCTCGTGTTACTCCTGATGATCTAGGAGTTATTAATAAAGTATCTGCTGAAGTCAACACGATGGATGGTTGGAGCAAAGCAGTGGACAAGACGCTAAAACTTTCTTTGTTTTCAGGAGTAGACCGTTTAGGTAAAAGAGTCTTTCTTGACGCTGCTTACCGTAAGGCTACTCAGCTTGCTCAGAAAAACCCAACTGCTATTGCTCAGAAGTACGGCAAAGTTTATGGCGATGAGACGGAGCAGCTGATTAAAGACCTTCAACAAGGAAAGGTAACTGATAATGTCAAACTTTATTTATGGAACGAGCTGTCTGACGTACAGCCTATATCATTATCTGAAATGCCTCGTGGATACTTAGAGAATCCTAACGGTCGTATCTTCTACGCCTTAAAAAGTTTTGGTCTTAAACAGTTGAGTAGAGTTAGACAAGATATTTTAGACGAGGCAAGGAAAGGTAACACCAAAGCAGCATTAGAAAACGCTACTCGATATGTGCTTATGATGGGAGGTACCGGAGCAACTGTAGAAGAAACAAGACAGTTTATTCGTGGTGGACTTAGTTCGGAAGCTATGACAACAGATGTCAGTACTCCAGAAAGCATTATGGAAACTTTCCCTGACGCTGTCTATGAAACGTTAATGAAGGTAGCCTTCTTAGGTAAGTACCAAAGAGAGCGATACTTAGAGAGTGGGCAGGTTGGGAAATACGTAGCTGGTCTCGTCATGCCCGCATCATTAGGTATTGCTGACACTGTAGGCGCTGCTGCAATGGGCCTAACTGAAGAGGAAGTAGATATAGCTAAAGTAGAAAAAGCTGGTAGGTCTATTCCAATCTTCGGAAGGCTGTACTATTACCTACTAGGTGGTGGTGTTGAAGAGACTGTTGAAAAAGCGCAAGCTCTAAAGCAAAAAGAACTTAGAGATGAAAGCCTTAGGAAAGCAATGTAAAAAAGGGGCCACTTACGGCCCCTTTGGTTTACATAACAGCGTATTTGAGTAGTTATACTACGCATATTAGCACTTTGTTAAACTAGCTCACAAGCACCACCAGTACACGCTAACTCTTGAGATCCAGTAGTGTTATCCTCCTTCTCATACTGCTCAAGATCCTCCCACTCAACACCAACCGGCATAGCTGCTAATAGTTCTTCGTACTTCTCAGCAGTGATGTCCTCATAAGGAGCTTGCTGATAAACATGGTCACTATACGGCAACAGACTAATACCACTACAGAGATCGAAGTTCTCCCATATCCACTGTGCTACTTGCAAGAACTCATCATCAGTGTAGTACACAGTGATACTTGGCTTATGTTCGCACCAGTGATTCTGGTAAGTCTTCCAAAGCTGTAGCTGCTCCATAGCTCCTACTTGCTTAACTGTCACGCTAGTCTCTGGTGCCTTAACAGGAAAGCTAAACACTGCTGACGCTTGACTCATCAAGTCCTGCTCTACAGGGAATCCTTTGTCTTCCATAAATATAGCAAGTGGGTCTTTCTTGTCGCTGCGTACACGTCGAATGTAATGCTTAGAGAAGCGAGGGTGAATCCCAGAAGCACTATCAACAAGCTGGGAAACAGTACCACTCGGCTTAACGCATGTAATAGCGGCAGACTGATTAATCCCAAGACGACCAGCCCATTCCTTGTTTGTTTCCACAGCCACATCACGTATTTCCTCCAACCACTTGCCTAAATCTTTAGAAGTTCCTTTGCTCAACAGGTAGTGATCCATGATGCCTGTCATGCTGACGCCCAGCAGAGCCTCTTCCTCGGTGTTTCTCTTCCAAGCACTACGTAGGTACCTAAAGTCTGTTAGAGTTGCTTGTAGGGTGCCTATAATCGCTGCAATGTGTGCTTTGGACTTCAGTGTCTCAAGAGTATCGTCAGGACGTACAACAATCTCTGATAAGTTACAGAATTGATTGCTTCGTAGGATAATCTCAGAGCAAGGGTTAGTGCCAAATTCCTGTTCTGCATCTCTACGTCCGTTACGTGCTGCAATCTTCTGTGCTGCTACACGACTAAAGATACCACGCTCGCCTGCCTTAGACTCGTACATGTTCTGCATCTCTGCTAAGAATGACTCAAAGTCTGGCTTCTCTGTGTAGGCTACAGAGTTGTTGGCTAGTCTACGCTGTCCTTCCGTGTCCCACCAGTTACCATTCTTTGCTTTAGCCATGCGTGGATCTGACAGGTTCGACAGGCTGATGAGAGCTGACCTACGCACACCACCGACCACTACAATGTCCGCTATTTTACAGCATACATCGTGACACTCAATGCTC
>Ga0115571_1002389_pt1 | contig 12407 bp, 9 predicted proteins | sample COGITO_mtgs_1205_FD_87293 | JGI IMG/M metagenome (GOLD analysis project Ga0115571, IMG submission 87293) | Pelagic marine microbial communities from North Sea - COGITO_mtgs_120531 | ecosystem: Environmental > Aquatic > Marine > Epipelagic | place: Germany:Helgoland, sampling site Kabeltonne...
CAAACCCTAAGCCACTTAATATTTTTTTTGCTTTTTTTTCTAGGGACCAACCTCCCAAAGCTTCAAACCTATTTTGACATTCCCCAAGCGCTTCTATTAAGTTATTATTTTTTGAATCTTTCGAAATAGAATCCGTGAGATTGTTTATCTTATTTTCTAATTCTATAACCTCTGGATAAGCTTTTAAAACCTGCTTTAGAATAGATTTTTCAGTACTTGAAACTATATCTTGTGCTAGATGACCAATTGTAATTGCTTTATCTTTTAAAATATTCCCAGAATCAGGTGACTCTTCTCCAAGCATAATTTTAAGTAAAGTAGTTTTTCCAGCACCATTAGGGCCGACTAAACCGGCACGCATTCCACGCTTCAAAAAAATATTTACATTAGAAAACAAATCTCCACTAGGGTATGCTTTTGAAATACTTTCAAGGCGAATCATATTATATAAGGCTCACTTACAAATTATCCCTTGAGCACTACCACCTTGATTTTTAATTAATTTTACGCTGCGGATTGTATTTATTAATTCTTTAGGGCCATTTACCTCTACCTTGATATAGTTATCTGAGTGACCAATTAGTTTTTCATTTTTATAGCTTTCAAATAGAACAGGTCTCCTATCTCCCATGAAACCTTCATAAAAGGACCTTTTCTTTTTATCAGACAAAATATGTAGCATTTTGCTTCTTTTTGATCGTTCTTCTTTTGGTACAACTCTATTAATTTTTAAAGCATCTGTATTGGGGCGCTCTGAATAAGTAAAAACATGTAAATATGAGATATTTAGACTATTTATAAATTCGTATGTTTTTAAAAAGTCTTCCTCTTCTTCTCCAGGAAAACCAACAATCACATCAACACCAATACAAGTATCGGGATTAATTGATTTTATAAATTCAATTCTTTCTTTATATAATTCCGTAAAATACCGACGTCTCATTAGCTTTAATATTTTATTAGATCCTGATTGAAGTGGAATATGAAAGTGAGGAGTGAATTTATTTGAGTTATGGCAAAATTGAATAATTTCATTAGTCAATAAATTTGGTTCTATTGAGGATATTCGTATTCTATCGATATCTTTTAATGTATCTAAATCTGTGATTAAATCTAAAAAATTTTCTGACTTATCTTTTCCAAAATCACCTATATTAACACCAGTTAATACTATTTCACGGATATCAGTTTTTGATATCTGCAGTGCAATTTCTTTTGTTTTCTTGACACTATCACTTCGACTTGCACCTCTAGCTTGCGGTATTGTACAAAAGGAACAGGTATAATCACAGCCATCTTGAACTTTTAGATATGAGCGTGTCCTTTCTCCAAATGAATACGACGGCATAAATTCTTTAGTTTGACTTATTTCAGACTGAACAATGGTAGCAGACGTTTTATTCAAATCAATTTTATCTAAATATTTTATTAAATTAAATTTTTCTTCTGCGCCGAGAACTAAATCAACACCATTTATTTTCGCTATACTTTCTGGCTTTAATTGAGCATAACATCCAATGATAGCAATAGCTGAACTAGGGTTCCTTCTCTTGGCTTGCCTTATTAGCTTTCTCGCTTCTTTATCTGCATTCTCAGTAACAGAACATGTATTTATTACATAGAGATCTGCAAAGCCTGAGTATTTAACTTTTTCAAAACCATGATTTATAAATTCTCTAGAAATCGTAGATGATTCTGAAAAGTTCAGCTTGCAACCAAGGGTATGAAATGCAACTTTTTTTGTAGGAGTACTCATCTGGATTTATATACTGATTAATTATTATTTAAATATCGTAGAAGAAAATACATTAAAAATTGTTTTTTCTTTATAAACCTGTTTAAAAGATTATTTTTCTATTTAAATTAAAAAATAGGTTTATCTGAAACGTAATTTCACATAAATTAACAAAGTTAAATATTTAATTACTTTTAAAAATAAAATGCAGGAAACTTAATATGAAAAATTTATCTTTTATCGAAAAGATTGATTCTGAGATTCAAAAACACCACTTACTCAACCACTCTTTTTACAAAGCTTGGAACAAAGGTGCTTTAGAACAAGAAACAATTAAAGAATATGCAGCGCAATATTTTCAACATGTTTCATCTTTCCCAAGATATTTGTCAGCAATTCACTCAAACTGTGATGATATTAAAGTAAGACAGTTATTGCTAGAAAATTTAGTTGATGAAGATAAAGGAGAAGAAAACCATCCAGAACTGTGGATGCGATTTGCCGAAGGAATGGGAAATACTCGTGAAGAAGTAAAAAATAAAATCACCATGAAGGAAACAAATGATTTGGTCGATACATTCATGAGCCTTTCGAGATCTGAAAAGTATCATATTGGTCTTGCTGCGCTCTATTGTTATGAATCTATGCAACCTGAAATTTCAGAGACGAAAAAAGATGGCTTGCAAAAGTTTTATAACATTGAAGATGAAAATACATTGAAATTTTTCACGGTGCACATGCATGCAGATAAGTATCATAGAGCAATTGTAAGAAAGATGATTATTGAACTCAGTAATTCAAAAGAGAAGCAAGCTGAAATACTTGAGGCTGTAAAATCCTCTCTAGGGGTGCTAAACAACTTTTTAACTGGGATGGAAAGAGCGTACTGTTAAAATTCCAACAGACACTTTAGAAAAAAATAGGGCTCTTGTAGAAGGTGCCCTATTTTTTTAATCTCTACGGTCGGAAGAGTCTCGCCTATTAGACTTTCGTTGGTAACCTTGCCTTTGGTCTAAGACAATTCTGCGATCATTTTCTACATTTTTAGACGCTTTCCTTCTATGTGTTATTCTTCTGTATTCACCTCGACGATCATCATTTTCATCTCGCCTAGTAGAACCTCTTTCTATTTCTGTCATTTTTGATTCCTTTCAACTTAATGGTAACTCAAACAATTATGTTTGAGCTACCATCAAGATATATTAATCACGTTTAGAATGTAGGATCTACAAAAAGTGTAGAATCAGTCTTAACAAGCTTTACTTTTCCTGTCATGTCTAATGCGCTAACGGCTGTTTCTATCATTGCCATTTCATTATCATGAATAAAATCATCTGCTCTAGCGATATATGCAAGATTTTTCACAACCTTGTACCTATCTTCATCAGTTGTGAACATATCTTTAAGTGCGGCTAAAGAATTGCTGTATTGGCTAGTCCTTGCTGCTTCATCACCAAGATCGATGAATTTATCAATGACTTCTGCTTCAATTTGATTGTAAGCATCATCTGATAAATCTGGCAACATTACTTTGACATTGCCACGCATGGCTTCTTTTTCTGATTCATCTACTTCTCCATCTGCCAAGAATGACACACAGACAAAAGCATATACTAAATCGTGATGTTGACTCCAGTTTGCCATAAAATCCCCTTATATTGTTTGGTTTGGGTAATGGTTATTATATTAATATCTAACCGCAGACCACAAAGTATCTTTTTGAACAGTTAGACAACTACAAAAATTATCATAGGTTGAGGCCAAGGTCAAGAAATCTAGAAAATTACCTTGTCTTTTTTTTTAGATGGATTATTGCTTCACTTGCATACATATCGTATCTTTTATTTTCAAATGATAAAGAACTTTTAGTTTAGAGTCCTCTTTTGATTAAAATTCATAAAAATGGTAGAATGACAATGGAAACTTTCTATGCTTCACTTGTAAAGCTCAATCGCTTTCAATTTAAATACAGGACTATAATATCATTTTTTATCGTATTTGTTACTGTTATTTATATTGATATATTTTTCCATCAAAATTTTCTTGCCATTGCTGAATTTTTAGAATCCCAGTCAGGGATATCCATGCTTGATCATAAAAACGTTCCTTTAGATTGGGCTCCTGAAATATGGGGTGGGGTATTAGCAATGGTTCTTGGAACTCTAATAATTGTAATTGCGATTGCCGCTGAATCATCTCCTAAACTTATGGACCTATTTGTAAAAGACTGGCTAAGCTTAGTTTATGTCTGGTTTTTAATAATTGCCTCACTTCATGCGACACTCATTATGTTTTATATAGAACCACTTAATCGGTATTCTAGTGTTGTCTTAAATTCATACGTTTTCTTATTATTGGGCTCAGCGCTAACCCTCCCATATATATTTTATATTCTTCTCTATTCAAAAACGAGTAATGTTGTCTCAACAATTTCCTCTTTAATACAGGGCTTTGTTTTTGAAATGGAAAAACCTATGATCAAATCTGCAATGAACGGAAGTACTGATGTAGTTGAAGAATATCAGAAAGAAATTATGGGCTCACTTGACCAACTCGATGACCTCCTTGCATTCACAGAATTCAAAGAGACCCAAACAGATATTATTGGAGAAATAAGTAATATTATACAAACCTACATCAAACGAAAACCAAATTTCAATAATACTTTTTTCCAATTGACAAAAGCTATCAAATCAAATGCAACTTTTCGAACGTATACAGATGCCCAATACAGTGAAATGACCGAGTCAAAAACTTTTTATGAAGTCAAAACTTTTAGACTTTTAGGCAGCTCATATATTAAGATGATAACAAATGATAGATTTGATATTGCTTCATTAATCCCTGCAGAAATGGTAGATATTGGAAAAACTTGTCTAGAAAAAAAAGATGACACTATTTTGGGGCATGTAAATATAAGGTTCAATACTCTATTTAGATTTGCGATTAAACACGCATATAAAAATAATGAGCCACGAAACTTATACAATCTTTCTTTTCATTACTCAAATATGATTCAAGAATATATAAAAGCAGATAGAGTAGATATGGCAAAGTATTGCTATGATAAGTTTAAGTTTTACGCCAATGATATTTATAAAAATGCTCAATCTAACCCGGGCTTATATTTTGTTGTAGACACTCTTACTTTTGAACTTAGAAAGTGCCAAGTTCTGATTCATGAAAAAGATTGGGATAATGAAGATCAAATGGCCCTTCTTAAGATGATTTTACAATTAGATAAACCACCTGGATATTCAAAAGATGAAGTAGACAAAGGTATTCTTGGAGGGAATAATGGTACACGAAGAATACAAATAGGACTGGCACTTTTTTATATGTCTGTCGATAAAATTAATTTTGCATCAGAAATAGCAGAAGATTACTTAGATGATTTAGCTTATTTTGATGAAAAAACCTTTAAAGCCAATGTTGCAACTCAGTGTTTTTTACTTTCAATTTTCACACCTCATTTTTGGGAAGACACCGATAGGGGTACACTTAATATTTATTATGCTCCTGAAAAAGATCAAATAGAATCCTTTAAAGAACTTCTTTTTGGATTAATGGATAAGAGATTAGAAGCTTTAGAAAGAGATGTCAAATTTCTTTCTCTCGAGGTTGATAAGTTTATGCAAAAACGCCAACGCCAAGATGGATACTTAAATGACTTGGATAAAGAGAGGCTCGAGGAGTTACAATTAAAAATATCAGCAAGAGAAAGTTCTGATGATGAAATAGACATAGAATGGTCTATAAACCATGACCTTTTATATTCCTTGCTCTGTATTTCATTTTTTGCCGATCAAGAAATAGACGATTCAGAGAAGGATGTCATCTATAGAAGCTATAGTAAGTTTGTTCCCGATGTCACTAACGAGTCTTATAACCAAGATTTTAGAGTAGCCACTGATAAGTTTATAAGTCTTCAAAGTGAAGAAGCAAGGCAGAGTCAATTTGATCATTCATTGAAAATAATAAAAGAAGATGCTAGCACTACGCAAGATAAATTAGGAGATTTTATCAGCGCGTATATTGAAATAGCGAATGCTGACGAATTCATTCATGACAATGAAGTCTTATTGATTAAAAATGCAATTAAAATATGGGGGTTAGATTTAAATATTTCTAAACCTAAAAGTGGTGAAAAGCTAAATATTATATAATTTAATTATCTAGACAATGCATAGAAAAAAGCCTGAGTAAGGTTAGAAACATCCCCACTTACTGTAGCTAAATTATTTACCGCTGCTTTAGCAACCTCAAAATACACATTCCCACCGATTCCAGGGTTTTCTTTTACAATTTTTGTAAAATCTTCAAGCTTTAGGACACCATATTTTAATGAAGTTGTAGAATGTACATGCGCAGTTCTAATCGCATTGTCTAGAACAAGAGAAAATTCACCTATTCCAAAAGCTGGTGCTTCAACAACAAAGACGGTTGACTCTGTTTCTGGTTTTGATTCAGGCTTAGGATCCGTTGTCTCTAATCTGATAATTGATTTTCGTGAAGTTGCAAACCCACTTGATGTTTTAACCATCATTTCTTTAGAGACTTCAACCTGACCTTGAAAAACTAAAATCATAGTATCTCCTCTATCACCTTCTTTAAAAAGATGTGTTCCTGGCTCGCATGATTGTAAATCAACAACATCTGCTATTTTTTGACAATTCTCAAGCTTGACTTGGCTAAAATGGTTTATTTTTTTAATTTGTTCCGGCGTTGGCTTCATCATTTACCTCAAAACTAATGCTCTGTGTTTTTCGTCAATTACATAACTATCTGGCGGATTTATTTCTACAACTACATGCTCATCACTTGTTAAGCTAACCCCAGCACCATCTAATTGTTCTTTTATCATATTTCTTATCAATGGGCTTCCACTGTCACCCATTTGATCATCTAAGCTAAACCCTGATTTTCTAATAGCATATCCAACTAATAACCAACCATATTTGAACTTATAAAAAGCAGATATTTTATTATGAGTTTGACCTCCTAAGGCTTTTGGGATAGCGACTTCTTGCAGCCCTTGATCTCTTTCTTCTTGTACAATTAGATCATCAAAAAATTGAGGAACTCCGGGGTCAGTTACGTGCTTTGCTAGTAGGTGGGGAACATGTTCTTGCGGGATTACAATCTCGTTAGCATTTGCCCTTTGAAGGTGTGAGACATTATCAGAATTAATTACATGCACAACAACATTACAAGATTCCGAAATAGACTTCGCGGTAAGGCACGTTAAAACAGCTTTATCTTCAGCGGGTTCTTCATGCGGTAATAGACCCGAACTATCTGGTAAGATCATTAATGTATCTGCTTTATCAAGAAATGCCTTCTTAAGAACTGATTCTTGTGTACAGTTCTCAGATATATGCGTTATGTCTAACCTTTCAAAATTCCCAATGTGTCTTTGAACTGTCTCTGTTTCTGTTTCATTAACTAGAATAATAATAGGGTTTGCATCTTTATTATCTTCAATGATTTTTAAAATATTTGGGACAGTACTGTTCCAACCTGCAATTATTAGATGTTTGTTAAATTTATTTTCATCCAAATTTTCATCTCCTTTTAATTTTTGGGCGACCAGTACAGAAGCAACAGCCCCTCCAAGTAATGTAACAACACCAAAGTTTAATAACATTATTATAATAGTAAGAAACTTACCAAGGTGCGTAACGGGACTAACATCACCATAGCCAACAGTAGTAAAGGTAACAATAGCCCACCAAAAGGTATGAAAAAAAGTATCAACCCAATTAGGCTCATCACCACCAAAAATAAAACTTCCTTCTGCATGCCCCGCGACGCTATCTCTGAACATATCATATTCGACAACTGTCAATGCAGAGGTAGAAATAATTATTAATATCAAAGACCAAACTGCATACCTAATTAATTCGTTTTCAGAGTATGATGACTTAAATCTTGATAAGATTATACTAAACCAACCAGAAGAGTCTTGAATAAATTCAGATATCTCTTCTTCAACTTCAATCGATTGAATCGCTTCTATCTCAGGAATTTTATTAAGCTTATCATATAAATTCTTATTAGCGTTAAGAACCTCATTTAACTTGATATCTTTAATATCCGAAGATTCAATATCGTGATTGTTTGAGTTTGATTTCATATTTAGTTTTCTTAACTCATTAATATAATGTTATTTTTTATTATTATGAGAGCTTTATAATTACTACAAAAAAAAACGATATGCAATTTAACTATGATATTCTTGAATTGATTTTACTTCTATTTTTTTTGAATCGAGTCTGATAGCTCTAACAACAGCTCCGGCACCAGAAAGAGTTGTTATTGCTAGAATGTTTTTTTGGATACAAGTCCTTCCAATGGATTCTTCATCGTATCTCGCGCGAGCACCCATAGGCGTATTAATCACAAGTTGCACATTTTTGTTTTTAATTTCATCAACAACATTGGGTCTTCCTTCACCTACTTTAAAAACAGAAGATGCTCTTATCCCATTTTTTTGTAATTCTTTTTTAGTACCTGAGGTTGCTAATATATTAAAACCAATCTCAATTAAATCACGTGCTATTGGAATAATATCTAGCTTATCTTTTTCATTTACAGATATAAATACGTTCCCCTCAGTTGGTACTTTATTTCCGGCACTTATTAAAGCCCTCCTAAACGATTCACCTAAAGTTTTAGAAATTCCCATAACTTCTCCTGTTGATTTCATTTCAGGGCTAAGAAAAATTGATTCCTCAGGAAATTTATTAAATGGTAATACAGCTTCTTTCACTGCCGTATATGGTTTATTATCCCAAGGATCTAAATCAAAACTAGAAAGAGGAACACCAATAGCAAGCTGAGAAGCTATTCTAGCTAAAGGAGTATTGGTTGTTTTACTTACAAATGGAATAGTACGACTTGCTCTTGGATTTACTTCCAAAACAAAAACTTCACCATTTTTATAAGCAAATTGTAAATTAATTAAGCCTTTAACATTAAGCCTTAATGCTAAAGCATTTGTTATATTTAATATTTCATCTAATGCTTTAGTTCGTATATTAAAAGGAGGTAATACACATGCGGAGTCGCCCGAATGAATTCCGGCCTCTTCTATATGCTGCATAATTGCTCCGATGTGAACAGTTGAGCCATCGGATAAAGCATCTACGTCAAATTCAAAAGCATCTTCTAAAAATTCATCTATCAAAATTGGGTGACCTGCTGTAACCTCTGCAGAGCGTGATATATAGTCAATCAGCTGACTTTTTGAATAAACAATTTCCATCGCTCGACCTCCAAGTACATAACTTGGACGAGCAAGAACAGGGTAACCAATTTTATCTGCAACTTCTATTACTTCCTCTAAAGTTTTTCCAGTTCCATATTTTGGGCATAGAATATTTAATTCTTTAAGAATTTTTCCAAATTTTTCTCTATCTTCAGCTAAATCAATACTCTTGGGTGAAGTTCCAATTATTGGCGCACCCGCCTTAAGCAATCTATTTGCTATTTTTAGTGGGGTCTGTCCACCGAATTGAACTAGAACACCATCAGGTTTTTCAAATTCAATAATATTTAATACGTCTTCATATGTTACAGGTTCAAAGTAAAGCCTATCAACAAGATCAAAATCGGTACTTACCGTCTCTGGATTACAATTAATCATTATCGTTTTTACATTTTGATCTCTAAGACCATATACTGCCTGCACACAACAATAGTCAAACTCAATTCCTTGACCTATCCTATTCGGACCTCCTCCTAAGATAACAACTTTTTTCCCCTCAAGAGGGCTTATTTCATTTTCATAATCATAAGAAGAATAACAATAAGGTGTTTTTGCTACAAATTCTGCAGCACAAGTATCTACGACTTTGAATGATGGTTTAATCGATTGCTTATCTCTCTCTATTCTAATTTTATCTTCAGAAGTTTTAAGAAGTCGGCTAATCTGAATGTCAGAAAAACCATTTACTTTTAAAGTTCTTAAAGAGTCTTTTTTTGAGATTTCAGTTAAACTTTTTATTTGATTTAAAAACCAAGGGTCAATTTTTGTAAGTCTATGAATTTCTTCAACTGATTCTCCACTTAAGAATGCTTCTCGAACTTTCAACAGCCTGAAACTAGTTGCGAATCTCAATGTAGACATATCGAGTGATTTAGATCTTATTAAATCCGGATCTTCATGTAAACGATTTTTTGCCTCTAGTCCATCAAGTCCAACTTCTAAAGATCGGAATGCTTTTTGTATGGATTCCTTAAATGATCTTCCGATTGCCATCACTTCCCCAACGCTCTGCATTTGCACGCCCAAATGTCCTGTTGCAGATGGAAATTTTTCAAAGTCAAACCTCGGTATCTTTGTGACAACATAATCTATAGAAGGTTCAAACGCTGCTAAAGTTTTTCCGGTAATTTCATTCGTTAATTCATCTAATTTATAGCCTACAGCTAATTTTGCTGCAACCTTAGCAATTGGAAAGCCTGTTGCTTTAGATGCAAGTGCAGAAGACCTACTTACCCTCGGATTCATTTCAATAATGATACATCTTCCATCCACAGGATTAACTGCAAACTGCACATTTGAGCCGCCAGTTTCAACACCAATTGTTCTCAAACATAAGATTGACCAATCTCTCATTTTCTGAAATTCTTTATCCGTGAGTGTCATCGAAGGCGCAACCGTAATAGAATCGCCCGTATGAACACCCATTGGATCAATGTTCTCAATTGAACAAATTATTATAGCATTATCTGAGTTATCGCGAATTACCTCAAGCTCAAACTCTTTCCAACCAAGCAAAGACTCTTCTATTAAGACTTCTTTAATTGGACTAGCATTTAATCCTTTTTCAACCAGTTTTTGGAACTCTTCATAGTTATATGCAACTGCACCTCCAGTACCGCCTAGGGTATACGAAGGTCTGATAATCATTGGAAATTTAATTTCGGTTAATAAAAGCTCTGCCTCCTCCCATGAATGAACAAAACCTCCTTGAGCAGTATCAATTCCGACATTATCCATCTCTTTTTTGAATCGTTCTCGATCTTCAGCTTTTTCAATTGCTTCAATCTGTGCACCAATTAATTTGACATTATATCTTTTTAATATACCTTTTTTATCTAGCTCAATAGCTAGATTTAAGGCTGTTTGACCTCCAACGGTTGGTAGTATTGCATCCGGTTTTTCTTTTATTATTATTGCTTCAAGGAAATCTACAGTCAAGGGCTCTATGTAAGTAGCATCAGCTAATTCTGGGTCTGTCATAATAGTTGCTGGGTTTGAGTTTATAAGTACAACTCGGTAACCTTCTTCTTTCAGTGCTCTCGTCGCTTGCGTTCCAGAATAATCAAATTCGCATGCCTGTCCTATAATTATTGGACCAGCACCTATAATTAAAATAGTTTTTAAATCCTGTCTCTTAGGCATTTTTCATTAGTTTTATAAAGTTTTGGAATAAATACTGACTATCATGTGGCCCTGGACTTGCTTCAGGATGGTATTGAACAGAGAAAGCTCTCAGGGCATTTGATTCTAACCCTGCAGAAGTGCCATCATTTAAATTTATATGGGTTGTCTTCACATTATCAGGTAAACTATCTAAGGAAACGGCAAAACCATGATTCTGACTTGTAATTTCAACCATGCCTGTATTTAAATTTTTGACAGGATGATTTATGCCTCTATGTCCAAACTTCAATTTAAAAGTTTTAGCTCCTAAAGCTAAAGCAAGGATTTGATGTCCTAAGCAAATTCCAAAAATTGGATATTTACCTAAAAGATTTTTTACTAATTTGATAGCATAGGAAACTGCGGATGGATCACCAGGACCATTTGATAAGAAAACACCATCTGGAGCAAATTTCAATATTTCTTTATATGAGGTATTTGCTGGAAAAACTTCAATATTGCAATCATTTTGACTCAAAAGACGAAGTATATTAGTTTTTATACCGAAATCAATTGCCGCAACCCTGAAAGTTTTTTCATCATTATCTTTATAGGTATATCGCTTTTTACATGTTACATCTTTTGCTAAGTCTAGACCAGTCATACTTGGACTTTGAGACAACTTTTCTTTTAGAGTGTTTATATCTAGGTTTTTTGATGAGATAATGCCATTCATTGAACCGTTATCTCGAATATGTCTCGTTAGAGACCTAGTGTCGATTCCTTGGATTCCAACAATATTATTATTTTCTAGATAATTACCAATAGAATCTAGAGATCTCCAATTAGAAGGTAAGACTGTCTCTTCTTTTATTACAAAACCAGCAACTTGAATTCTATCGGATTCAATATCCTCGTTATTAATTCCATAATTCCCTATATGGGGAGTTGTCATAGTTACAATTTGTTGAGAATATGATGGATCAGTTAAAATTTCTTGATAACCTGTCATACCTGTGTTAAAACAAACTTCACCAACGACTTCACCTAACGAACCAAAAGAAAAACCTTTAAAAACTCTCCCATCCTCTAAAAGTAATAAAGCTTTCTTCATTAAACTATTCTAAGATTATCAGACAGTATGCGAAATTTTTAAAAATAATTTTGTGTTTTCAAATTTCATAATTGAATTTGATACTGATTTAATAAAACATACATAAACTTTATAGATATATTTTTAGATTATTTTAAAAGAACTAAAACTTTACAATTAGTCAATAAACCAAACTTTTTTTCTGC
>Ga0115571_1002400_pt1 | contig 12377 bp, 12 predicted proteins | sample COGITO_mtgs_1205_FD_87293 | JGI IMG/M metagenome (GOLD analysis project Ga0115571, IMG submission 87293) | Pelagic marine microbial communities from North Sea - COGITO_mtgs_120531 | ecosystem: Environmental > Aquatic > Marine > Epipelagic | place: Germany:Helgoland, sampling site Kabeltonne...
ATGACATAATATCTTTCTATGTTATTGATTCTATATTCATGGATGAATCTCGGTAAATATCAGTTGGTGCTACTATTTGTACATTTCGCATTGCTGCAGCCATGGCGGATGCCATTTTGTTATAATCTATACTAACTCCTCCGCCTCCGCCGGCTGATGCTAGCATTTGATCAATTGGTCCTCCTGACTTAGCTCCTATCACTGTGTCTGCAGAAGAAAATCTTTGTACAGGCCCTCCTGGTCTTGAAATAAAATCGTTTGATGTTCCAGCTGCTACATCTTGATTACCATTGGCATTAATATTAGCAGATCCAACATTAATAGCCTCAACAGTTGTTGCTGAAATTGAATTGATGCCAGAAAAAGTAGCTGCAGATATTTTAGCTGTTGCACTAGAAATTATGTTGGCTAGCAATGGTAATGGTTTACCTACTTCTTCTAATTGAGCAGCAACTGTTTGAAATGCAAGTCCGGTTTGTCCCATTGCACTTAATGTGTTTGCTAATCCTTCTTCTGATTCAACATAAAAATTTTGAGGAATTTTCATTGCTGCTCGAAGACCAGCTGTACTTGACATAGCATCTGATGTTGCTTCAACCTGGTCTCTTGTAGTTCCACTTGTTCCGTCGTCGGCGTAAGCTCTTACTCTTCTACCAATTACTGCAGTTGTTAATGCTTCTAATTGAAACAACATCTTTTCATCAGTTGTCATTGTGTTAGCTTCATTTTGAACCAATTGTTTTAGTGCTGCTTTTTGTGTATCAGTAGCTTCTACATTAAATTTGTTGATTGCAGTTGCTAAATCTTCACCTTGTAATTTTAATATTGCTTCAGCTTCCGGACCAGCATCTTGTAATAACTCTCTTTGTTGAACCATTTGAGAAAGTTTGTCTTCACCAATACCTAATGTTTCTGCTAATTGTTTTCTTGCAAAGAAATTATCTTTTATTGTGTCTCCTTGAGATTCTATAATTTCAGTTAATGCGTCAGCTGATGCATTAGCATCGCCAGATAATGTAGCTTCACGAAATTTTTGTGTTAAACTTTCTCCTTGTTGATTAACTAATCGTTTTCCTGATAATAATTGATATTCTAATTCATTACCAACAGACTGCTCTATATTTAATAAATTTTTACCAATACTATATACTTCGCCTAAACTAGTTCCTAACATTCTAGCTTTTAAAACTGCTAGGCCTAAATCTGTCGGGTATCTTCTAAATTGTAATTGTACATCTGCTGCTAAATTTGATATTCCAGATAATATTGCTTGAGTAGTTCCAGCTAATCCAGTAACTTTTTCTAGTTCTGCTGTATATCCAACTGTTTGTGCTAAAATTTCTTCAGTTCCTGCTGCGCCATCATGAGCTGTTGCTGCAAATCTAGCAAATCCTTGTGTTGCTTCTGCAGACATTCCAAAATTTTCACGCATATATTTAGCAGTTTTAAGTAGTGAAGATCCAAAATTAGTTATTCCACCTGCTGCATTTTTATTAGCAACTAAATTTTTAGCTTGTAATGGAAGTAGTGAGTTTAATTCAATTGCATATTTTCGAATCTGTTTACCGCCAGTAGTAAATTTTTCGCCTAACTTGTCATATGCATCTCCAAGATCTGCTGCGGTACCCCTATTAACATTTAAACTCTTATTTAATTCTTTATTTCTTTGTTCTAGAAATGTAGATTTTTGTGCAGCACTTACTAATGTTTTTCCTAAACCTTCTTGTAAACCTATAAGTTTTTCTAAGCCAATTTGATTTTTAGCTTGTTCATTTGTTAATAAATTAAATGCGTCTGAAAGTTTTTTTAATTCACCTTCACTATTTTTTTCTAATGCTATTCGTTTAGCTTCTAGGTCTGCTTTTGTTTTGGCTTTATCTTTTTCAGATTGTTGCCCGTAGGAAGGTAAATGTTTTAATATTTGTATGTAGCTATATGGAATATTCATATGAATCTCTTTATTATAAATATTTACAATGGAGATTTTATGACTTTTGATTTAGACGGTTTACTTTTAGCTTTATTAATGGCTTGTTTTTTTATTTCAGAAAGTTTATTTAATTTACGAATATAAAAATTTCTAAGAAATATTGGCATATTATATATAGTATTCCAATCCCATCTACCTTCTCCAGCCCATACTAATTCAAATATATTATCATGTAATGTTGGTCGATCTTCTGGCCTAAGACCAAAAAAAGTCGGTCCCAACTTGAAACCCGGCAGTAAAGGTGCTCCCATCTTCACCCGCAAAGTCATATTCCATTATAATTGTTGGAGTATTTTCTAATATATATTTCTGAAACTCTTTACTTTCTTTAGCTAGAAATTCATATCGTATAAAATGTTTTATATCTTTTTCTTTTCTAGAATCATTTACTTCGGTTATACATTGTGATAAATATTCACTTATAGTTGATTGTATATTTGATTCATTAGCACTAATAAACTTGAATTTTAATGAATGAGTTTTAGTTTCATACTCAAATTCTCCATTTTCATCTGAAGTTATTTCAATTGTTTTTGTTTTAATTTTGGATAAATCAATTGATTGTTGTAATACTTTTTTAGTTATAGGATCTGTTACTTGTACTTGATAGTCTGCTCCGTAACTTAATATACGAGCATTTAATATTAATCCATCTTTGTCGACTTGAGCTATATCATCTAAATTAACATTACTAACTATTAATGATTCTAATAGTTTATCTAAAACAACTCCTTCTTTAATATAAGATGAATTTGTTAATATATCTTCATCATATGCGGTCATATATCGCATTTCTATTTTTCCAGATGATAATTCACTTGAATGAGGATAAATTTTTCCTTCGCTAGTTAATGTAATAATTTCAGAAGGAATAGTATTTATTTGTTTTTGTTCGTATTTGTCTTTTGCTAAATTTATTAAATTTTTGTTTTCATAACGATCTGTCATTTTTGCCATTATAACTCCTTTGGTAACTTTAATATAAATATATTAAACAGTAAAAATGGGAGTAAAAACTACTCCCATTGTAATAAGTATTAATATTCTAATACAGCATAATCATATTTTAATGTCATTTCGATTTGCACAGACTCTTCTGTTCCCCAATCCATTTGACCAAAATTGGTATCTAATATAAAAGCACCTTTTAATGTCCATTCTTCAATTTTTTCACCCGTTGGTGATAAAGAATGAAATGTGATATCTTTTTTATATTGAGTACTATACCCATCTCTACCAGTTAATGATTCATGATGAAGTCTAACCCATTCCATAACAGCTTGCGCTCCTGATGGTACAATTGGGTCATACAATGTTATTGCAACATCATTCCATCTTGTTTTTCCTTTAACTTTTCTATCAATATTGATATGGTCTAATACTACTTCTCCATTTGTTAAAGATGGTCTAGCTGCAGCTTTTATTATATAACTTGGAATGTCTCCAATATACATAATAAATCTATTGGCCATTTTTGGTTCCCAATCAAATGCATTCAAAAATAAGTCATTTTGATTAATACCTGGTAAATTTTGTTCTAATGCCATTTTTTATTTCCTATATTCTTTTTATATAAATATTAACTAATCCAATTTCTATTCAGGGAATGAAGCACCAGTAGGTTGAATATTAAAGTCTAAGACAATAAATTCCGCTGTTCTAGTTGGTTGTAAAAATATTTGACCATATAATATATTTTGATCTATTAAATCTGGTGTATTATTTGTGTCATCCATTACTACTCTAAACGCACTCAAACCTTGTTGCGATCTTACTCCTTCTAAATAAGGATTAACAATACTTAAGAATCTTAATCTAGTTGCATCCGTATTTTGTTCAAATACTAAAAACTTAGTTGCAGATGCAATAAACTTCTTAACTGTTATTAATAATCTTCTAACATTAACTCTATCTAAAGCACTTGGTCTAGATTGTAATGTTTTTTGTCCCCATATACATATTCCTTGATTAGGGAAGTTTGCTATTGGATTAATTCTAGCTTCATATAAGTCATCTCTATCAGCCTGGGTTAATTTTTCATAAGTATTAATTGCTGACGTTAGACCACCTCTATTTAAACCTGCAGGTGCATACCATGGTGCTGATGTTGCATCATTAAATGATAATGCTCCAGGCACTAATACTGATGGTGGTACAAATATTGGCTTATTTTTAGCTGGGTCAATAATTCTTACCCATGGGAAATATGTAGCGGTATAATTTGAATCTAAACTAGTTACATTGTTAATAGTGGTTGTAATACTATCATCAATAGCTGGTACATCCATTACATAAAATGTATCTTGTCTATCTTCTGCTAAATTTCTTGCTTCACTTGTTACAACTGGATGCTTACTATGTAATATACCAGGTGTTAATAACATGTTAATATCAAAATAATCAGTGTTACTTAAAGCTGCAAATGCTCTTCTATATGCTTTAGTTCCGGTAGTATCTTGTCCTGAACAATCAAATCCAAAAGTATTGGTAGCTGATATATTAGCTCCTGAATATTTTGGTAAATTTGGTCTTGCTCCATCAAATCCTCCTTGTAAAGGCACCATAAACTTTCTAGTTGTTAATGATATATTTGAACCAATTGTTCCAGCATCTAATACATTTTGTATAGATCCGGTATATGGTGATAACACACTAGGGAAATTTGCTCCACTAGATTGACTAACATTTCCTAAATAAAAATCTTTATTTGATCCAGTTACTGAATTAGTAGATGGTACTGGTGCAAGATAATTTAAATTATTTAAACTTGTAAAATCAAATCCATGATAATTTTTACTACTATATGAACCACCAACTACTTGTGTTTCTAGCATTGAAGCTGATACTAATCCTTGAACTCCATCTGCTCCTGATCCTGACGCATCTGGAATTGGTGATGTTAAAGCTCTAGAACCAAATGGTACTAATATTTTATTTACTGTCTTTTCTTTGACGCCGGTACTAACTTCAATTCTTATATAAGAAGATAAGTTTGGATATTCTCCATTATCTTTAATTTTTCCTAATGAATCTATAGTTGTAAATTGATCTCCAATTTTTCTTGCAACATAATTTGGAGAATCTGGATCTAAGTTACAATTGGTAAATAATTCTACTATATCTGGTTGTTTATCAGTGTCTCCAGAATCAAATGGTGAATTTGGTAGATTTGTACTATTTACTCTTCTAACTTCAACACTAAATGTACCATATCCATTTGGATCTGCTACTTCTGATGCTACTCTAATATCTCTAATACCAACTTTAACATCATAATTTTCTGCATTACCGTGTGATAATGTATGAACTTTAAATAAATCTACAGATGAATCTCCAACTTTTTGAGATGTTACATATGGACTTGATGCAAATCCATCAACACCATCAACTGTGTTGGTATAACTCATAATACCTATTGACATTGAAACATGTGCCATATCATCAAATAATGAAGTAGCTGTTGAGTTTTCGTATTGAACATATACTGGATATGAAACACCTTTTGGATTGGTACCAAATATTTTTGTTACATAATTATTTTTAGTTGAGTCTATAGATGAACTAATGCCTACTTCTGCTGTATATGCACTAAATCCTGGTACTGTACTGTCATTGGTAAATGATCCAGAAACATTTAATACAAAACTTCCTGATGGTCCATGATTGATTGTAGATGTTTCAAATACATCATTTCCAGCTCCATTTGTTGATACTGGAGTGGTTGGATGTAATACATGAGTAACAACTTCTGTACTAGCTGATTTAGCAACTACTGCTAATAAACCATTTGATAATACATATCCATCTTCATATAATAATCTTGTTATAGTTACAACACCAGCATTTCTTAAATACTCTTGCACTGTAAATGGTACATATGAATCATCTGTATATCCTCCAAATATTTCTTGAAATTCGGAAAATGAATTTACTCTTGTTGGAATTTGCGCAGGACCTTTGATTGTTGTCCCAATTATTGATGCTCCAATTTCACTAACTCCTCTTTGTAAAAAAGATTGATCTTTCTCATTAGTAAATACACCAGGCGATACTATTCTTTCTGCCATTAAAATACTCCCATTATTTTTTTAATATAAATATAAGTAAACTACTCAAAACCTTATGAATTTGGAATAAAGATACCTTCTTCTAGATTTATTTGTCCTTCGCCATATTTATCTTCTAAATCTTTTATTATTTTTTGCTCCTCAACACGCAATGTATTTAATTTTTCAAAGCATTCTGATTTTGCATTTTCTACTTGTTTTAATTGTTGATTGATAAGATATTCATCAGACGCAATCATTCCTAATTTTAAATTATTATCTTGATATTGCATTCTGATATCTGTCATTAAATCAATATCTGTTTTTTCTAACTTTTTTGTTTTCATAGTATAACCTATTTTTTTATTATTAATTATTCTTTATTATATAATATATATAAATATTTTCATTATTCAAATGTTTTTTTATACGGACAATGCTTACATCCGTTATCACAACAATAACCTCTTTTTAAATGATATGATTCTGTGAATACAATATTACCATTTGCATCTTTATATGTATCTAGGGACATTATTATGTTATTTTCATTAATCAAAAGTATAATTAAATAAAATATCTAGTCTTGTATAGTTGGCGGTAACTGATCGGTTGCTAATTGTGATGAGCCACTAATTACGCCTTGCCATTGAACTTGCTTTATAGAATATCTTTTTTGTATAGTTGATTTTCTATATTCTTGTTCTGCCATTAATGTACCATTAACTGTTAATGGCATCGTACATCTAACTAATCTATCTTCTCCAACTGTATTAATAGTTTCAAAACTTAAACTTCTAATAAATGTTCTATATTTATTAAATTCATTGCCCCATGCAAATGTTCCATATGGCATAATTTGTTCTACCAATGTATTTAATTGAGTAGTAAAGTCTGTCCATATTAATAAATCATATTCTACATCTACATATTCTGGTATATTAATTGCATACAATTCTTTTGAATCCATTGGTTCATTTGTTGGGACTGGAAACAATTCATCTCTATATTGATTTCTTTTATTATAACTATTTTTATAAACAATTTGATTTCCTAATGCAGGTCTATTTATATCTAATTTTTTTAATGTATCACGTTCTTGTAATGAATTTCGTTTAATCATAATTAAAGGAGATTGTAACATTCCTTTTTCATCACGTAAATATCCTAATCTCCTTACATTGTCCCATTTTTCTCCATTTGAATATATTACAGGTACATCAATTAATTCTCCATTTGCTTGTACTTGTGGTTGAATTTCATTTTCTATGAACCACTTTATAGCATAATCAATATCATATACTGTACGCTTTGGGGTTTTAACAATATCATCATCTCTTCGTACTTCATTAGCTCTATTTAATAATTGATCATTTCTAGGAGATTCAGTACTTTTTAAAGATGGTTTATTTGTTTTACGATCTATATTTTGTCTATTTTCTCGAGACATTATTCAAATCCTTTATATGAAGGTGCGTCATCAGAACCAAATCTCATTTTTCTTATATTAGTTGGTGTTTGTCTAGTTACATGTGCATCACATAAAACAGACACACTATATCCAAAGTCACTACCATTTGGCCATGTTTCTGGATTTTTACCAGCAAAATATTGATTTGCATCAACATTGTCTAATTCATAAAATTCAGCATCCCATTTTACAATATCTCCAACCTCCGGATAAAATCCAGCTTTTTCTATAATATCTCTTGAAATACCAAATTGTGCGGTTCTTGTATATGAATGACCATAATCATCCATTGCACCTGTTTTACCTTCTTTGGTTATCACAACAGGAATTAATATAGAATCAAAATATGTTTTAGATGTAGACTCTCCATATATATTTGAATTTGATTCTTCTACTACTAATTTAAAAAATTCTATTTCAGTATCTATTATAGAATTAATTAATTCCGAATTTATAGAAGCAAGAAATTTTGCATCTCGTTGTGTCCCAAATAATGCCATAATTTACCCTACGTATATTTTTGTTGGTATTCTAGATAATACTTCATTCATTGCATCATTTTCAGCTTGTTGTCTTGTCATCATACTCTCTTTAGTTAATTTGTCTAAAAATTCTCGTAATTGCGTAATTAATGCTTCTTTTTCTGTTTGTCCTTGAGTTACTAATTCAGATCCATTTAATGTTACTTCTGAATTTGGTATTGGTACAGTTGAATATTTTCCTCTAACATATCCTAACATTTCTTTAATGATTGCTAATCCATATTTAATAATCCATGCTCTACCCATATCATTAATATGACTAAATTGCTGATATGTATATGGAATATTTGATGCATCGCTTATTACATTATTCATTACTGCAGTATTACCAAATAATACAGATTGATTTGCTTTTTTCTCTTCATATACATATTCTACATGAAATGAATCAAAATGTAGATCTGCCATCGAACCAGATACAGATGGAACTGGAAATATTTTTATATCATCACCATGTACTTCGAATGACCAATGAGATTTTCTTATTCTATCATTAAATTCAATAGTTTGAATTCTTAATAAGTCTTGATGTAATGGCATCATCATGAAATTAACAGATGGTGAAAATCCACCAAAATCCATTGAATCTAATAAATTTTGAGATCCTAAACCTGTTCCTACAAATGGATCAAAATATCTTATAATTGCAGGTGGTACATTGTGCAATACTCTTTTAATTTCAATTGAAGAAGATGCATCTAATGGTAACCCTGATTCAGATATAGCTGTTTTTATATTATAGTTTTGAACACCTGGCGATGTTTTTACTTTAGCTGTATACCATTTGTCATGTCCTCCAGAATCAGCTTCAGCACCATATGTTTTAGATAATTTAGTAACATATGATAAAGATGATCCTACTAATGTATTTGACAAACTTTCACTTACTAAAAAGTCAGATCCTGTTTGTATTCCTAATGTGCTTAATAAATTATTTGTAATATTTACTTGATTTACTTGATTTGAATATTCAATTACCGCTGATTCGAATGCTGTATAAAAATTTATATCTATTAATTCAACATCCATAATTGGATATCCAACATTTTGTGCTGCAAATTTTGCAAATGCATCTGATTGAGTTTGAAACATAGTATCATTATCAAAAAACCCAAATGGTGTATTTCCTGCGGTAAAAGATGAACTTCCGGGCCAAATTGGCTTATTTTCACTATAATCTGCCATGTATTCCTTTTATTATAATTATTATTGAAGTTTAGTTAATGTAGTTTCTAATAACTGCATTTGTTCTAATGTTTCTATTTTACCTACTGATATCTTTCGTATTGCATGAAATGATTTAATTCCTGGATATGGAGTCATTATTTTAACTGTTATTAATTCTGCTCCTTTGCCTAAGTCTTGTTCAATGTGAACCATTAAGACCATTCTTATTGCTCTTATGCGATCTAAACAATCAACAAGATTGCCTTTATAACGTATACGCATTTGCATTGAATATTTTGTTCTAGGTACTGCCATAATACTTCTTTTATTATAAATATCAAAACAGTAAGAAAGGGATGAAATAAATCATCCCTTCCAAGTTTAAGTTAAATAAAATTTAATTAGTTATTAAAACTATTAAACTGTATCTAATCCAGCAACATATACTTTACCGTAGAATTCTGGTCTAACCATTTTCTTAGCATATCTTGTCATTACACCTTTTCTTGGTGTGAAATTAACAGGATCGTATACTAGTGGAGTCATAATTAAAGGTACGTATGGAGCATAAACTGCACCAGTTTCAAGGAATTGAGCTCCTCTATAACCCATAAGGATTACGTTCTCTTTCATGTATGGATTCTTATAAACTGTGTATCTATTATTGATTGAACCAATTTTTTGAACACCAGCAGCAAATTCCATTTTAGTACCATCTGTGTCGGCAGCAAATCCAGGAATTGATTCTAGGATAGTTGCAACAGCAGGTGATGTTACTAAGAAATTAGCGCCACCCCTTAGGGTTTTTTGATGAATCTTATTAGATACTTTTTGAAGTTTAGTTCCTAAAGTTTGGAACCACTCTCCTTGAGTATTATAATATCCACCATTCTCAACATCTTTTCCTTCGAATGCTGTTCCAGCGGCATTAATAAATTGATTAGATGTAGCTGACCAATACTCAGTTGTTACTGCGCCATTGATTAACATATCTAATATTTCAAGATCAATTTCCATTGATACATATTCACTTAACATTGAAGTTAATTCAGCTTCAGCGTCAATTGAGTGATATGCATTCAAATCTTGAGCAAATTCAGGAGTCCAAACAGCCTTTAACTTTCTAGTCTTAGCTACGATTGGATCTGATTGCATTTCTAGATTCACTTCTGGAATATTAATATCAGTACCATTATCGATACCAGTATTAATACTTGATCCAGCAAATGGATTAGAGTCTTCAAAATCGCCTCTTGTAATATCAGTTGGTTGTTTGCTATATTTTACACTAAATGCTCTAAAAGATCCGTTAGCAATTGCAGCGCCTGATCCTGTAGCAACAAACACTACATTACCACCAGTAACTTTTGTTAATGCTGGGAATATGCTAATTGCAGTAGCAGATGATGCAGATTCAATTGTAAATGATCTTACAGCCGTTAAATCTGATCCTGATAAAGATGCAGTTGGGATACTAATAGTTTTATGTTCAACTGTATTTTTACCTAATCCGATAATATCACCGTCAAAATTTAAAGAAGCTGATGTTGCGTTAGCAATAACTGCTTCTAATCCATGACCACCTGCTCCATCAGCTGATGATGTTTCGTTGATTGAATATCCAAATCTACCAGCACCATATAAACCACCAGAAGCGTCTGCAGCATCAGATGTTACACCAAACATAGAGTTATTAGCATTTGGAGAACCAAATTTAAACTCATTTGATGTACCACCAGTTGTTTCAAAGCCTGGTTGAGATGTACCGTATTTAAAATCTAGATAAAATACTAGTCCTGAAGGTAGGTTCATTGGTTGTACAGAAACAAATTCTTTTGCTGCAAATTCAGCAAATATTCTTCTAACCAATGGTAATGCTACACCAGCCCACTCTTCAGAGTTTGCAGATGTACCACTTGATGAAGCTTCTTTCACTAATTGTCTAGCTTGATTTTCAAGCAATTGAGACATACCAGATCTTTGAGTATCTCCATCTAATCCTTCAAGAAGTCCTGTTCTTTCCCATTTTGATACTAAACCTTTAGCAGCATTTCTTTGGGAAGGATTATTGTCTTCTAATAAAGATGAAATTTCCATTTTTATTTTTCTTTCTTGTTTAAAGCAAACCGGCTAATTTTTTCCATCTATTAGCTAATTGGTTGCCTTCATTAATAATTTGTTTAGTTTTCTCAGTTGGAGCCGTTGTTCCTGAAGCTTTAGATGCGAAACTTTCTTTCACAATCTTTTTCTTTTTAATAGGAAGTTGGAAACTCTCAGCTAATGTACTAAACACTAATTTTACTTCTCTTGTATTACCAGCTCTATCAAAATTTTCAATTACTGTCATTTTTTGATTTTCTGATAATTCAAAATTTCTGAATAATTTATTGGTATAAAGAAGTTTTGCATTTAAAAGATTAACTTCATTAATTGTGTCTTTTAAAGAATGAATAGTATTATAAGCTTCATCAAGTTCAGTTGAGATTTCTTCCATTTTTTCTTTTGGTTCTTCTTTCTCATCTTCTTCATGTTCAGCTTCTGTTACTATTTCATCATCTTCAGAAAGAATCTCTTCGATAATTTCGTCAATGTTAAAGTCTTCTTCGATTTTGTCATCAGAATCTTTATCAGCTTTTGCTGGTTCTTCTTCGACTGCTTCAGGTAATACTTCTTCAGTTACGTCTTCATCTAGATCTTCTTCTAGTTCACGAATTATTGCTTCTAGTTCTAAGTCTTCTTCCGTTGGTGCCATTGAATTAGCGTCAGTTGGATCTTCATCTGCATCGTTCATATACATACCTTCCATTGACATATCGTCAGCAGGTGCTTCCATTTCTGGGGCAGGTGCTTCCATGTCCATTTCGGCATCCATTTCTGGTGCAGGTGCTTCCATATCCATTTCAGCTGCAGCATCCATTTCTCCACCTTCTTCTGGCTGATACATTACATCATGCTCATCAACTGGTGCAGTCATGTCTTCTGGGGCTTCCATTTCTTCTTCGGCCAAGTCTTCGGATATCTTTGCGGTTAACATACTTTGAATTCTAGGTGCAAAAGCTTCTTCTAGTGCTATCTTTGCGTTTGCTAATGCCGTTTCTTTAACAGCTTTAGCATCTGCGATTGCTTCTTTAAGCAAATCAGATTTTGCCATTGTTTTCTCC
>Ga0115571_1002401_pt1 | contig 12358 bp, 13 predicted proteins | sample COGITO_mtgs_1205_FD_87293 | JGI IMG/M metagenome (GOLD analysis project Ga0115571, IMG submission 87293) | Pelagic marine microbial communities from North Sea - COGITO_mtgs_120531 | ecosystem: Environmental > Aquatic > Marine > Epipelagic | place: Germany:Helgoland, sampling site Kabeltonne...
CTCTGTGTCTCGCGCGGTCGAACCCACACCACCCGTGCAGGCGGTGACGAACGCTTCGGAACATTCTCATGAAGATCGAAAGACGATGAGGGCGAAGATCCGAAAGCTCTTCGACATGTGACGTGGCAGTTGTATTTTACAAAAGTCAACGACTAACTGTACACTCACAACGCAGCGGGGATGTCGCGTCAGCAGCAGATTTCCAACGCGGACTCAAAAAGCCAAAAAAAAACACGCGACGGTCCACAGCACAGCATCGCCGTCGCACCGGAACCGCGACGCCGACGCACCCATCGACCTCACGACAGTCGTATAAAGCCTTCGATTCGATAAGCATGTTCGCGGCGGTGGAGAGAGGCACCGCTAGGACCCCGTGGGAGTTTTCCATCCCGCGCTCGAGCCTCGAGAACGAGGGATGCACCGGTGCGCGTCGTCAACTACGATCTCCCGCGATAAAATCCACCCCGAGCGCGCGACCCCGAGTGACGCGCGGTTCGGCGCTCGTCGACGTCGTCGCGCTGGTTTTTCCGCGACATCCCGGCTGAACGCCCCTCGGACATCACGTCCCGCGCGTCGAGCCCCGCGAGCGATCGCCGATACCCCGTCCACGCGCGCGTTTCCGTTCCGCCACCTCAGCATCTCGGCGAACCTCTCCCATGAAAAAACAGTTTTCCGAGCGATGTTTTCCTGCCTCCTCGGAAAAGCCAACCGACGTCCGTGCGTTCACCCCGTGCGTGCTGTGCTGACGATGCGACCGTTCGATATTCAACAGAGACGCACCTGAGGCGCCACCTGGACCACATGGTATCGGGGTTCGAGCGATCCACCGCGGTTCGCATCCCCAAGAACGACGTCAAGACCTACCACGATTTCGTATCGCGCGATCCCGCGTTCGAAAACTCCGACAAGTCCCTCGCGGTCGTCGTCCACAAGTCCAACAAGTCCAAGGGCGCGGCAGACGGCGAGGCGATGGACGTGGACGTGGACGACGCGAGCAACGCGCACGCTATCCTCGCCGCGTGGGAAGGCTTCCCCGCGGTGTCCTACGCCGACGACGAGCGCGTCTCCGTCGCGATGCACGGGCACGTCTCGAACGCTCCGGAGATTCGCGAGCTCTACGGGCTTCCACGCGCGGATCCCGTCGCCGTCGATAACGCCCCGGCCACCCCCGATAACGCCAACGGCCCGCGACGCAGCCACCGCATCTCGGGGAACAAGGCGACGATGGACGTGGACGACACAGCTGTGCACAAGGGTAACACAGCTGGCATGCACGCGAGCAACAGATCTCCTCAGATCGAGGGCGCCAGGTAAAGTTTATTTAATTCTCGTATGGGCAATTACATTGACGATGTGTTTTGTTTACAGGCTGGTGCTCGAGCTGTACCGGCGCGGGTTCGAGGACAAGGACGGCGATCTGAGCGACCAACCGGTCACCGCGCTCACCGCGTGTGAAGGCTCCTTCTCGTTCGTGCTCGTGGATAAAGAGCGAGACGCCATCTTGGTCGCGAGGTCCGGCGAGAGCGACACCCACCCGCTGTTCTGGGGCACCGGTGAGTTCATCTTAATTCGCATACGGGCAATTAGACTGACGTCGTGTCCCTGTTTTGTTCACAGCGCCCGGGAATCCGGATGGCGAAGATTGGGACGGTGCCATGCTCATCGCGCACACCGTGGAGAGCGTGGACGAACTGTGCGGCGGCAACGCCGTCGCGTTCCCGCTCGGTGCGTTCTACTACGTCGACGGCAGCATGGACTACGGCGTGATCCAGCGGATGGTCGCGAGCGCGCCCAAGCGGAAAGTCAAGCCGCTGCACAGGGTGAACTCGTCCGGGCAAGTCTGCGGGCTCGGGTTTTACACCGAGAGCGGCCACGACCTGGCGAGCCTCCACTCCAAGTTCATCGCGTGATGCGTGCGTCGCGAACGAGTGACGAGCAGACGAGGGATTCGTCGAACCTGTTGTATCCTCTAATAAGACTGTAACAAGACCGAGTCGTCGACTAAAAGAGTATTTTCGTTAAAAAACTAAGAAGAGTCTAAAGCGTAGTCGAGGCCGAAGGCGACGCGGCCGAGTTCGGACACCTCCCCTAAGAGCCCCGCGCGTTCCAGCTCGGCCTTGACGCGCGCCGCGCGCCGTGCCAGCCGTCCCTCGCCCGCCCCGCCCCGCCTGAAGCCCTTGATGAACTGCGCCATCCGCGGCTGGTCGCTTTCGTTGGGCTCGCTTCCGTGCGCCACTCGTTGGTCCCAAATCAAAAAGCTCCCTTCCCGAATCGGAGCGCGAACTTTCAGTCGATGCACCGCATCGTCGCTACCGAACTTGAACGATCCCGCGCCGGCACCGCGCCACACCAGCCGGTTACGTCCCCAGTCCTCGTGCGCCGCCGCGTACCGCGCGGGGTCACCCAACGCCTTTTGCCAATCGTTGAAAACATCGTGGAACCCCGGGACCAAAACCGTGCCCCCGTCTTCCGTCCTGTTATCCATGAGCGCCACCACGCCTTGGCAGTGCGGCCCGGAGACGTGGGACACCGCGTTGGTCTCCCTGCTGAAGTCCCGGAGGTTCTCGAACGTCAAGTCCTCCGTCGGCAGCACGTCGGCGCCGTCGCGCGCGTTGAAGTTCCAAGGGTGCAGGTCGAGGTGCACGTTGGGGCGGGTCCGCCACTCCGGTTTATCCGTCGTGCCATCGCCGGAACCCACCGGCACGTTCACCGTCGGTCTGTACACGCACCACCTGTCCTGACTCACGATCACCTCGCGTACACACGCCGGCGTGAGTTCCGAGGGTACACAGCTGTGTTCCGAAGTCGAAGCGGTTGGGGAATCATAAATCTCTGTTCGACGCAACACCGACGCGAGACACGCCAGCACGCGCGGGTTCTGTCGGTTACGCACGAGCTGCCGCGTGAACACCGCGGGGTCTGGCGCCAGGCCGTAGGTGTCTACGTTGTCCATGAGGTCCCACGTGGTGCGGTCGTGTCTGGAAAGGCATCTGGAAGCTCCGGGCGTCGGCGGGAACTGGACGCGCTCGAGGTGATTCCAAATCTCGGCTCGGGTGGCCTCGCACTCGTCCTTCGACAGGACGTCGCGGTAGACGACGAATCCGTACCGTCGGAAGAAGACCATCGCCGCGTCGTCGTCGTCGTCGTGCACAGCTGTGTCGGCACCCCCCTCGGCACCCTCCGTGTTCACGGCCGTGCGCACGCGCGGCGGCGGGAAGGACACGACGAAGCCGTCGGCGTCCATCGGCGGTGGATCTCGCGGTGGATACTCCGCGACCGCCGCGGCGTCCCGCGCCGCCTCCATCTTCTCCACCTCCGACGGGTCGAACCCTTCCTTGACGGCATCGATGGCGGCGCGGCGCTTCTTCTTGCGCGACGCGGTGCCGCTCGGTACCCACGTCGCGCGCTTCAGCTGCGCGAGCTTCATCGCGGCGGACTTGACTCGTGTTGGGGACGCGCCGGCGGCTTTGAGGCTCCGCACCACCTCGAGCTGGGCGTCGTAGTCGTCGGCGTCCACGATGGAGTCCGCCGCGGCCGCGGGCGCGGGCGCGGCGGCGACCGGCGACTCAGCCATCGGGAGAGGCGCGCGCCGGCCCGAGTGTCGGTACAATCTGATGCGTGAGAAACTTTTACGGAAGCAGGATCTGCGACGTCGAGACGTCTCACACCCTCGGGGCGCGACGATGGCTGACGAGGGTGACGCCGCGGGCGGGTCGGTGCTCGTCGCCGAGGTGCTCCGCCAACGGGCGGTGAGGGAGCGGGCGCGATGGGAGGAGTTCAACCGAAGAAAGCGCGAGCAAGAGGAGGCGGTCGAGCGCGGCCGGGCGCGTCTGGTGCCACCATCGCGCCCCACCGCCGAGGCTGAAGCGCGGAACGACGACGACGACGACGGCGACGGGACGACTGCGCGTGCCGACGCGAGGTCCGAGCAACGACACGACGCTCGCGAACACGAAGAGGAGGAAGAGGACCCCATGTGCCGCATCTGCTTCAGCGGCGAAGAGGACGGCGCGAAGGGCGCGGACCGCCTCTTCTCCCCGTGCCAGTGCCGCGGCTCCCAAGGACTCGTGCACGTCCGATGCCTCAACCACTGGCGCGCGCGTTCCAGAAACAACGCGTCGTACTTCACGTGCAACACGTGCCACTACAGATACAACCTAGAGCGCGCCGCGTGGGCCAAGCGCATCGAGGACCCGCGGCTCTTAGCCGCGGTCTCCCTCTTCATCGTCTCAGTCATCGTCGCGGCCACGGGAGTAGCCGTCACGTTCGTCGCGTCGCGAGTGCTCGCGCCGGCGTTCGCCAACCTCGCCGTGTTTTGCAGGACACGCGGGATCCGTAGCGGCGCCCTGACGTACGTGGAGCACCTCGGGAACCCACGGCCGAGCCACCACTGGCGGTCCGCGGTGACGGAGGCGTATCAAATTCCAAATGTAGATTCCAAGTCGCCCGAGCTCCGCGCGGCGCTTCGCGAGGCGCACATGTCCGTGACCCGCGCCGTGGCGCTCGTTGACACGTCCCCGGTGCACCTCGAGTTTGCGTTTTACCAGGTTGTGGAGTGGCTGCCGCCGTGGTGGTCGGTCGGCGGGCTGTCCGGGTGGCGGGACCATTTCCGGACGATATCGGTGGAACAGCTCGTCGGCGAAGTTTCTGACGGAACTCGATGGTGGTCCTTGCGGCACTGCTCACGCGGCACGGCGGATGCGATGGATTGCATCGTGGCGGGGTTGGTGCTGCTCGGGTTCGCTGCGTTCGGGTGGAACGTGGGGATGCGTCTGCGGGGTAACTTTCGGTTCAACCTCGAGCACTTACTGTTGCCGATCGCGATGATGGTGAGCTCGCACGGCGCGAGGACGGCGAGGCTGATCGTGCCGCTCGGTGTTGTTTACGGGTACTACAGGGTGTACGGCGCGGTGAGGGTGTGGAGTAAGGAGCTGTTGACGCGGTTCGGGGAGCGCGTGTTGGAGGTCCGGCCCCGAGGCGCGAGTTGAGCGAAGGTCGAGTTGAGCGTCGTCGCAAGAGTTTTTTACTCGTAGCACAAAAAATACTTCGGCGTTTATGAAAAGCAACACTAACACTGGTGATACACTCGGCGACGCCCGCTTTTGGCGACGCCACGATTCACGGACGTTGTCATCGGTGGTGGTACAGTTTCGTGTGTGCGGGTACACAGCGTCGTCACCCTGGTACACAGCTGTGTGTCACCCTCACTCACAGGTCCGGCCTTCTTCTTCGCCGCTTGGACCAGTCCGGCGGTTCCTTCCCGCCGACGTCGTCGCCCTGCGCCTCGGGCTCCCAGCTCCGCTCCGCGACCATCGGGGCGGCAAACTTGGTGGGGAATATCTCAACCTTCTCCCGCTGCGGTTCCGCGACGTCGCTCGTCTCCTCCGTGAACAGCCGCTTAAGGTTCTCCATGCTGAGATCCGTCAATTTGTCCACCACGGTATCCGCGCCCTGCAGCTCGTACCGCGGCATCCGGCCGAGGAGCAACACGCTCTTAGCGCCGCACTCCATGCACGCCTCGGTGACCGTGGTGTTGTTCCCGAACACCACGCACCGCTTCGTGGTGCGGCCCATCGCGGTGCACGCGCGCTCTATGGGCAAAGGGTCCGGGAGCCAATCGCTGACGTCCTCGCCGCTCACGACGTTGGGCTCGCCAGTCGGCGATTCTGGATTTTCAAAGTACCCCGCGATCCCCATGCGTTCCAGGGACTCGCACAGCTCCCCGAAGCGCTTCTTGCTGTCCATGACCGCCATCGGCACCTTGGCCCGCTGAAGCAGCTCGAGGAAGTTTGAAACCCCGGGCTGAAGCTCGTCGGTCAGCCCGTTGGCTTGGACGATCTCTTCGAAGATCTTCACGCGTTCCTCGTTCAACCTCCGCATCTGCATCGGATCCCGCGTCCACATCAGCTGCCGCGCGATGAACACCTCGGGCTTCATGGTGTCGCAGTGCTTTAAGACCATCTCGGGCGGCGGCGGGTGGTCGTGTTCCTTGGCGAGCCTCATCCAAGATTCTCGGTGCTCTCGTTCCCTGCTCTTGATGAGCACGCCCTCGAGGTCGAAGACGCATCCGAACCACGAGGTGGAGAGCATCATCTGCCGGACGAGCGGGTTGGCGAGCGTGGGATCGTCGGCGACGCCGACGGGCGGGAAGTAGGGCTTGGGCGCGCCGCGTTCCTCGAACGAGGGCATGGAGTCCGGTATGGTCGTGGGCCCCCCTCCGCCTCCGCCGGAGCCGGGACCGGCGCCGCCGTCGGGTGCGTCCATGTCGAAGTAGGAGCGCATCGCGGCGCGGCGGTGCATGCGCGCGGGCTTGGCGGGGCGCGCGAGCGACGTCGCGGACGCGCGCGCGGCGAAGGGCTCGCCGCGTCGTGCGTTGGACGCGAATCCCACCAACCCGTGCGAGGAGGATGACGCGGCGGGGAGACCGCGCGACCGGCGGCAGCAGGGCGCGACCGGCGCGTTGGTGCGCATCGCGGTCGCCATGTCCGTCGCCGCTTCCGACCGTCGGCTCGAAGCGAGAACGAGGAAGGCGGGCGGTGGTGGGGCGAGAGAGGCGGGCGCTCCTTCGGTTGTGGTCGTCGACGCACGCGTCTGCTGCGTGGCCAACGTTCCTGAGACCTGATCGCGAGAGTTATTCGGTGAGCTGGCTCATTTTGCTCCGCGGGTTAAAAATCGCACGGTGGGCAGTCACATTCAATTGTGAAGTAAGTAAATAGAGAGTGGTACATGACTTTACGGTAATGAGTTTCGTATATGCCGTAAACAAAAAGGATCTTCTCGAAGCAAGATGAGAAGGCACCATGCTGACGCAAAATTCACAACGAAGGGACACGGGCCGAGAGAAGGTCGCCGGGGAGCGACGAGGTCCCGTCCGCCCGTCCGCTTCTCGTCAGGCGGCGCCACCATGCCGACGCACCCGCCCATGCTCCCGCGACGCGAGGGTCACACGCTGCGGATCCCCCTCCTTCCGCCGGAGACGGCGGGCGAATCAGACCATGATTCTCCACTCGACGAACCCACGCTCGAGCGACGAGGTGATTCTCCGCGCGCGTCGTCGCTCGACGACGACACCGCGCGCGCGCACAGCGGCGACAGCGCGTCGCCGTCGTCCGAGACAGACACCGACGCGCTCTGGCCCCAGCCCTCGGTCCCATCACACAGGAACCCGGGCCTGGAAACCTTGGATTACGAGCCCGTGCACAACGACGTGATGTGTGAGATCCTCGACGACGACCGACGACACCGCAGTTTGACCAAGCACTTTTACGGCTACACCGGACTCACCTTGGCCAAGTACGCGCTGACCATCGTCGTCGGTGTGTGCACCGGGCTGTGCGCCGCGTTCATCGACTTTCTCGTCGACGAAGTGTACGCCCTCAAGCAGTGGCTAATTTTGGTGAATTTCTCAAAAGGCTCATCTCAACACGCCTTCGCGGCGAACGCGAGCGCCGCGGTGCATCGCTCGACGCATTACGTCGCGGAGTACGTCGCGGGATACACGGCGCTGTGTCTCGCGCTGGCGCTCGCCGCGGCGTCGCTCTGCCTCTTCTGGGCCCCGCAGGCGCAAGGCGGCGGCGTCACCTCGGTCATGGCGTACCTCAACGGCACCGCCATCCCCGGGCTGCTCTCGTGGAGGTCGCTGTGCGCCAAGGTCTTCGGCGTCGCCGCCGCGTGCGGGAGCTCGCTCGCGGTCGGCCCGGAGGGACCGATGGTGCACATCGGCGCCGCTATGGCCAGCGTGGTCACGCTTGCGATGCCGCGGGCTTGGCTCGGGGAGGTGCGGGGCGGGGAAAGTTTCGACGACGACGACGACTTAACCCCCGACGGAGGGTTTAATAACTCCAATGACTCCAACCGCCGGCATCTTCGAAAGCCGTCGAACGATCGAGGCGACGGGTCGGACGACGATGACCTCTTCGATACCATCGACGACGCCGCGAGTCTGGAAGAGTCCAGACGCCGCGGTGACCTACTCGCGGGCACCCGGCCGGACTCGAGAGGCGGCGTCCGAAGAGGATCCTTCGAACAAAACACGAGACGCGCGCGCAGGCTCAGCCGCGGCGGCAGCAGCGCCTACTCCGCGCACCGCCAGTTGGGCGGGAGCGGGCGGCATCCCACGCGCAGGGCATCGCCCTTGTCCCGTCTGCTCCTGGACCTAGCCTCACACGCGACTCAGGTGAGTTTCTTTGTATTTGTTCATTCTTTTTGTTTCCGCACGGGCAATTGGACTGACGGGTAAGTGTTTTGTGTACAGCGCGAGTTTGTCTCCGCCGGCGCCGCCGCCGGGTTGGCGGCTGCTTTCGGCGCGCCCATCGGCGGCGTGCTGTTCTCCCTGGAGGAGGCTTCGAGTTATTGGTCCAAGAAGGTGATGTGGCGCTCGTTCGTGTGCGCCGCGGCGGCGACGATCGTCCTGGCGCTCTGCATGGACAAAGGCAACGCGGGGATGCTCTTCTTTGGTGAGTTGTTTTTTTATTCCCTGCATGGGCGATTAGTATGACGTCGTGTTTTGCTGCTCACAGGCGGGGTCAAGCCGGTGAGCCCGAGGGATTACCTCCACCAGCTGCCGTTCTTCGTCATCACCGCCGCCGCCGCGGGGGTGTGCGGCGTGGTGTTCAACCAGCTCTCGCACTGGCTCACACGGCACGTCCGGCCGCGACACGGCCGTGTCGGTTGGAAGCTGTTCGAAGTCGCCGTCGTGTCCGTGGGAACCGTCGTTTTACGCTTCGCCGGTGAGTTTCTTTTATTTTAATCCTCATAAGGGCAATTAGATTGACGACGTGTGGTTTTTTTACTCAGCCGCGCAAAAGTTCGGGTCTTGCGTCGACGTCTCAGAGGCGTGGGAGGACGACGACTTCGGCGTCCGGTTCCTCTGCCCGCGCGGTAAGGTCAACGACGTCGCCACCGCGTTCTTCTCCTCCCCGAACAAGGCTATCGGATGGATGTTATCCATGGGCGAACGCGCGTGGGGGGAACCGTACGGGTTCACACCAGGCGGGTGAGTTTCTTTTATTCGTTGTATTGGCAATTAAATTGACGGTGTGATTTGTTCACAGCCTAGCCATCTGCTGCGGGTGTTACCTGCTGATGATGATCGCGGCGTACGGGACGGCGGTGCCGGGCGGGATATTCATGCCGAGCATATTCCTCGGCGCGTGCGGCGGCGGCGCACTCGGGCTGTGCTTCCGCGAGGCGCTCCCGGAGTCGTGGGATATCCAGCCTGGGCTCTACGCCCTCATAGGCGCAACCGCGATGCTCGGCGGAGTTTTTCGATCGTCCATATCGCTGGTGGTCATCATGGTGGAAGGGACCGGCGGGATCACGTTCGTGTTCTGCATCATCGTCGCCGTCGTCGTGTCCAACGCGGTGTCGTCGTGGCTGCAGAAACACGGCGTGTACCACATGGATCTCAACCGCAACGAACACGTGGCGTACCTATCGGGTAAGTTCATTTTGGTTATTTTGGTATTTTGGTTATTTTGGTTATTTTGGTATTTTGGTTATTTTGGTTATTTTGGTTATCGTACGTGTACGGGCAATTGGACTGACGACGTCGTGTTTTGTGCACAGGGGAACCGCCGAGGAAATTCGCGCTGCTCACCGCCAGGGACCTGATGGCGTCGCCCGTCGCGTGCGTCGCCGAACACGAGCGGCGCACCCGCGCGCTCACGCTACTCACGTCCACGTCGCACAACGGGTTCCCGGTGGTGGACGGCAGGGGCCGTTTAGTGGGCATGTGCCTGCGTTCGCAGCTCAGCGTTTTGATTCACGGACGCAATCACGCGACACCCGGGTCTAACAGCCCGTACGTTCGACGCGCGCTCGATACCTACATGAGGGTGGCGCACCTGCGGCGTGGACCGATGCCGCGGCCGCTGCTGCCGCGGCAGTACCCGCCCGCCGCCGCGTTGTCCGTCGCGGCGCTCGCGGAGTACGACCGGGAGATGTCGCGGCGGTCGGGGTTACGACTCGACGTCGGCGAAGACAGGTGAGTTTTTGGTTATTTTGGTTATTTTGGTTATTTTGGTTATTTTGGTTATTTTGGTTATTTTGGTTATCGTACGTACGGGCAATTAGACTGACGGCGTGTTTTGTTCACAGGGTCGGGCTCTTACTCAACGACGCTTTCGCCGCCATGCAGACCGAGGGTACCGAGCTGGACACGCGTGCTCGGTCGGGAGAGGACCTGGCCCGGCCGGACTCGCCGCCGATGGAGAAAGGCCGGGATAGCGGCGGTTCGCAGCGGCGGGACAGCGGCGGTTTCGGGTCCGAGTTTGGCGGAAGCCTTCGAGGCTCGGCGATGTTGTCGCAGATGAATTCGAGCGCTCACGGGTCGGGGAGCGAGAGCGGGTCGGGTCGTGGATCTATCGACGGCGGACCGTCCCGCCCGTCCGTCGGCCACACGCGGTTCGCGCAGATCCAGATGGAGGCTCAGGTGGTTGACGGTGACGTGGCGACCCAGACGCTTCCGGGCCCGTCCGACGTTGGTCTAGAGCTCGGGCAGATTTGCGACTCGGAGGATGATGAGGAGGACGCGGAGGACGACGCCGCGCTGGACGTCGCGAGTTTCATGCACCGCGCGCCGCTCGCGGTGCAGGCTGACTTCCCAGCCACGCGGGTGTACTCCATGTTCACCACGTTGGCGCTGCGGCACCTCACGGTGACGGACGCGGGGAACAGGGTTTTGGGCATCGTGACCAGAAAAGACGTCATGGCCGCGGTGGACAGATCGCATTGAAATAATATAGCCTTTCGGTCTTACAAATGAATAGATTATTAGTCAGGTGCCTGAACGTGTCACGACATACCTCGTCACGCACTCGTCAACCCTCGTTGAGCCACTGCTCCTCCGTGAGGTTGTTACTGTTGAGTATCCGCTCCACCCTGGTCACCCGTTCCTCAAGCGTGAGTAGGTCGCGCCTCGTCGCCGCCGCGGGTGAAGCGGACACGACACCCTCGCCCTCGCTCGGGTTGACGTACCCCGGCGCGGACGGGTTACTCGCCTGCGCGTCGCGTTCGGCGCGCATGAACTTGAGGCGCTCGAACGCCGCGGTTCGCTCGCGTTCCACGGCGTCGTCGTGTTCCGACTTTGTGGTGTAGTTTTTCTTGCTCACCGCCACCTTCTTCGGAAACGACGAACCCGCGCCAACCTTCGGTCCCCCCTGGGACACCGAGTTGTTGGCGACGCTGGAATGCTCCTCGGGCGACGATTCAACTCCGGAAGCATCTCCAGACGCATTTCCAGACCCCCCGGATACGTCCGAGCCGTCGTCCGGGTCCCCCTTTTCGTCGTCCTCGTCGGAGCTCGGCGGTCGAAACTTGTCGATCGAGCTCGTCACGATGCCGCTCCGGTTCTTGCTGCTCGAGTAGAGCTCCCGCGCTCGCTCCGCGTCCGCGCGTCTCTTCTCCGCCATCCGTTCCCGCGCGGCGTCCGCGTCGCTCTCCTTGAAGTCGCGAACCCTTCGATCCCGACCCGACTTTCCAACCTTGGCCACGCCGGCTGCCGCGGCGGTTTCCCGATCCGGCACGTGCATGTCCAGCGCGACCGGCGAGTAATTCACGCCGCCGCCTGACGGACCAGGCGGCGCCGCGGTGGGCATCTGCACCCACTGGAACGGCCAGTGCGCGGCGCCGACGAAGATCTCGTTGTTGACGTTTTCGGCTTCATCCGCGATGATCGGGTAGTTCGGGTCAACCGTCCAAACGCCGTCGACGATGAACTTGAAGCGGAAGGTACCGGTGGGCAAAATACACGTCGCCACGTGCGTCACGGACGTGTCGTCCTTCGAGGACGTGTCGTCGTTTGAAGCCCCATCGCCGTGAACCTTCGTCATCGTCAGCGTATGCGTCCAGCCACCCGCGGGGTCGCCCGTGACCATCACGTCGTCCCCGCCGCCCCGCCACGCGAACGTGACGTGGTGCAGCTTGACCAAACTGGCGAGGTACGCATCGTCCTGCCACTGCGCATTCGCCGCGGTGTCTTGTGCGGGATCGCCTGAACCCTTATTCGCGGGTAACGCGCAGCGGATACCGCGGTTCGCCTCGATGGCGTCGGTCAGCCTGTGAACAAAACACGGGACTCAATCTGGTGCCTATAACACTTACGTAAATAAAAAAAAAACTCACCGCTGGAACTTAGCGGGATCGAGCGAGGACGCGAAGTCCGCGAGTCTCGAGCCGCTCCCGTTGTACACGTGGAAGTACGGGAGCTTGACCACTCCGAGCTTGCGGCACAGGTCTTTGCACTCGTCGAACTCGACTTTGACGAAGAGCACGTCGGACTCTTGCGCGGCGAGTCGTCCGAGTCGCGGGTAGAGCCTGTTACACAAAAAACACGACGTCATACTAATTGCCCGTACGA
>Ga0115571_1002402_pt1 | contig 12355 bp, 9 predicted proteins | sample COGITO_mtgs_1205_FD_87293 | JGI IMG/M metagenome (GOLD analysis project Ga0115571, IMG submission 87293) | Pelagic marine microbial communities from North Sea - COGITO_mtgs_120531 | ecosystem: Environmental > Aquatic > Marine > Epipelagic | place: Germany:Helgoland, sampling site Kabeltonne...
ACGTCACGCGCGATAACCCCGGAACACGCGCGCGCGCCCGAACTCTTTCCCCCATTCGCGCGATAACCTCGTCAGCACCCGCCAGATCTGTCGTTCGACCCGGTCGTGCGCATCCCCCGTGCGTACCGACGCGCTGACATCCCATCTCACCCCAACATCACTCCATCAGATCATGAACGACATCGACGCCACGCTCAAGGAGGCGTACAACGCCACATCCACCATCGTCATGCCCGGCTCGGGCTCCTACGGCATGGAAGCAGTCGCCAGGCAGTGGGCCACCGGCAAAAAAGTCCTCGTCCTGCGCAACGGATACTTCTCCTACAGGTGGACCGACATCTTCGAGCAGACCGGCATCCCGTCCGAGACCATCGTCATGCGCGGGCAACCGACGGATAACTCGTCCACGCCCCAGTTCGCACCGCACGACGTCGACGAGGTGGTCAAGACGATCCAACGCGAGAAACCCGCGGTTGTCTTCGCGCCGCACGTGGAGACGTCCACGGGGATCATCCTACCCGACGACTACCTCGTCAAGGTCGCCGCCGCGGTGCACGCGCACGGAGGCTTGTTCGTCCTGGACTGCATCGCGTCCGGCACCATCTGGGTGGACATGAAGGCCACCGGCGTGGACGCCATCTTGTCGGCGCCGCAAAAAGGTGAGTCTATTTTAAGAACCTTTGTACGGGCAATTAATTTGACGTTGTTGTTTTTTTCTTTATTTACAGGGTGGACCGGCCCGGCTTGCTCGTCGCTGATCATGCTCAGCGAACGCGGCGACTACGCGACTCGCAACACGACGTCGACGTCGATGGTGATCAACATGAGGAAATGGCTCGAGGTCATGGACTCGTACAACGCGGGCGGGTTTGCCTACTACACCACGATGCCGACGGATGCGCTGAACCTCTTTCGCGACGCCGCGCTCGAGACGAAGGAGCTCGGATTCGGCAAGGCTAAGCAGCTGGCGTGGGACCTCGGGAACGAGTGCCGCGACATGATGAAGTCCAAGGGTTTGAGGACGGTCAGCGCGCCCGGGTACGAGGCGCCGGGCGTGAACGTGTGGTACACGCAGTCGCCAGACATGTTTCAAAAGTTCAAGGCTGAGGGATTCCAGGTGGCCGCGGGCGTGCCGTTCATGATCGGCGAGCCCCCAGGAAACTTCACGTTCCGCATCGGCCTCTTCGGACTGGACAAGCTGACGAACAAGGAGAGGTGCGTCAAGACCCTGGAGGGTGCGCTCGATAAGGTGCTGGCGTCCACCGAGGCCAAGTCGGCTGCGGCGTAAAAATTAGCTTTGTTTCGGGAGGTTCAGGGGCTGTGAAAGACTACGTGGGTTTGTATACTAGCATTGGTTTAATCAAGAGCTCGCTGCTACGTAAGAGTATTATCGCATCACGCGTTTGGTCGACCGTTTCGTGTCCACCACCCTGGCGCTCGACATCACGTAAACCGCGGCAACCGCCATGGCCACCTTTGGCAACGACGATCGGAGATCAACTCCCCTGAGCCTGTCCACCAGCGATGGACCCGCCGCCTTCGTTGGCGAACGCTCCCCCGTGCGTCGCCCCGACGACCGCTGCCGTCCGCTGCTGCGCCGCCCTGAGGCACGCCTCTCTTCGCTCTGCGGCGAGGGCCTGGGAAAATCAGTAGAGACTCGACGTGAGAAAGAAGCGCCGGGGAGAGAGGGGTGGATCGGGGAAACCGGGATCGTGTGTGCGCGCTGGAATCTCACCGCTTCGTCGCGCCTGTTCGCCTCGCCCCGCTTGGCCTTGGCGAGGAGCGCCGCGGCTTTCCCCCCGCCGCCCTTCTTCGCGTTTTGAGCCAGGGCGGGCGCCTCCTCCGCGGGAGCCTTCTCCTCCTCCTCCTCCGCCGCAGCCTTCGCGCGCTCCTTCGCGCGTTGTTTCTTCAGCTTCTCCTTTTCCTTCTTGGACAGAGGCTTACGCACGTCGTCGTCCCCTCCGTCCCCGCCGAGCGCGTCGTCGTCCCCGTCGTCGTCGACCCCGCCGCCGCCGACGTCCAAACCCCGAAGCGCCGCCGCCGCCGCCGCCGCTCTCGACTCGATCTGCGACATCCTCTCCCTCTGTGCGTCCGTCAGCGCGTCACCGGCCTCGCCAGCTGTGTCAGCACTCCCCTCGGCACCCCCCTCGGCACCCCCCTCGGCACCCCCCGCGATGACCACGTCGCGGCTCACCGACGCGAGCCGAGCGACGACCCGCCTAGTCTCGTTAAACGTCGGCCTTCGCGTCGCGAATGGAACCCTGCGAATCTTATCGTTCCCCCGTCCCAAACACGGTTCTTTACCCTTACCCGGCGCGTCGAACAGCGTCTTCTGGTCCGTCTTGCTCGCGGCGACGAAGACTAGCGCGCACCGCTCGAGCGTCTCGCTCCAGCCGGAGAGGCACGCGCGGATCTCCTCCTCGAGAGCGCGCTCGTTAGCGCGGCGCATGGAGGACCCCGCGCTCTTGATCGTCTTGCCGCCGCCCGCGTCCTTGGTGCTCTGCCGCCCGCCCGCCTTGGCGCGTACCACGTACCTGTGGAAGGTCTTGTGGACGATCGCGGCCGCCGGCGGGACGGCGTTCTCGATCGGTCCCTTTGGCTTTTTCTCAACCCGCTCCCCCGACTTGGCGCCACCCGCGAACTTCGTCGGGTCAAAGACGGACGCCGCGAAGTGCCCGCCCCGGGCCAACACCACCGCCCACGGCTTGGCGTCGTCCCGCAGCGTCTTCAGCGCGCGTACGGCGCTGTCCGCGTCGAGCGTGCGGCTGTTTTTGCCATCTCGCTCGAGGACGCATCGCCACACGGCGTAGGCGTCGCCGGCGGAGTCATCCTTGAACACGACCCGGGCACCCTCCGCGGCGCCGCGGACGGCCGTGTACGCCTCGGTTGGGTCCTTGGTGGCGCCCCCGGCGGCGTCGGCGTCGTCGTCGTCGGAATCGGAGTCGGAATCTGAATCGTCCGAGCCGGATATCGAGGAGACCTCGTCGCCCCCCGCGGCGATCATCGCGTCGAACTCATCCTCCGTGAGCGGCGCCCTGCCTTGCCTGCGACGTCGTAGGTTGTACCGCCCGAGGTCGGATTTGAGCGCGTCGCGTTGCTCGCGCGCGGACGCGAACCCCTGGTCGCGCCACGCGTCTATGCGCCCCACCCTGGGCCCGCGCGCGGCGCCCGCCACGTCCTCGACGGGCGGGTCCTCCGTGATCGAGGGTTTGGACTCTGACCCGGTCGCGTCGTCGTCGCCGGCGTCGGACGGGCGCTCGGGGACGGGCGCGCCGCGGAGGTTAAGCACGCGCGAGGGAGCCGGCGCGCTCCATATCGTGCTCATCGCGACCTCCGCCGACGCCCGATCCGTGCGGCGCGTCGCCAGCGCGCGTTAGGTTTTGAACCACCTTCTCGGACCCGACGGCACTTCGTCTCTCGAAGTAACTGAACTTTGATGCGTCTCACCGGACGCGTTGGCCGACACTGACGGGGACACGAGGTGAAGGGGGCGAGGGGGGCGAGGGGGATGTCTCGAATCGCATCATCCCACCTGACGACGACCTCGGCGACGGGTCCCGCCTCGTCCCGGGCGATACTCGTACGCACGCGCTCGACGCGTCTCCTACGTCGCGGGGTGCCCAAATCTCGACGTGCCCAAATCTCTTCGCAAGATGGCGTCGAGACGACGACGAGGGTGGCGCTGGAACCCACCGCGCACACCGGTGCCGTCCTCGCGCTCGCCGTGATCCCTCCCGATCCCGCCACCGACCGCCCGCTCCTCGTGATGTCCACATCCATGGACGGAACCGCCGCGACGTGGAGGATCCACGAAGACGGGACCATCGATGCGAATGACGAAGACGGCGCGATGGTCCTCGTGGAGAGGCTGGAACCCTCGGACGGCTCGACCCCTTGGTGGTGCGTCGATACGGCGGACGATGGATCGACGGTGTACGTCGGGACGCACGCGCGCGACGCACGCGCGCTGCGCTTCGACGGTCGTCGCATCGTTCAGCCGCCGCGACGACGACGACGAGATGACCCTTTAAATGGCGCGGGGCGCGTCGAGAACCACACCGGATGGGTGCGGGCGCTCGCGAGGCTGAATGAAGGGGACACACTGTGGGGATTCAGCACCGCGTGTAACTACGTACGCGTGTGGCGCGACGTCGGCGACGGCGTCCTGGTGGACGCGAACGAGCTGAACATATTCACCGGGGATATCCTCGCTCTGCGCGCGACTTCGAGGGGAAAGAACAGACTCTTCGCCGGCGTCGCCGACGGAACCGTGCGAGGATGGGACGTTCAACCCGCGGGGGATGCGAACGAGCCACCGACGATATCTCCGCTGCGTCCGGACGACCTCACGCCGGCGTCATCGCACCCTGGGCGGGTAGCGTCGCTCGTCACGGTCGGCGGGGACGAGTTCCTCGTTTCTGGGTGCCACGGCGGGGTGCTGCGTTCGTGGGACGTCGCCGACCTCACGCCGCGCGGGCGCGTGGTCGACGCGCACGGACCGACCGGCTCGAAGGTGCGGTGCATCGTGAACGCACGTGGCGGTGACGCGGTGGACTGTTACTCGGGCGGGGACGACGGATGGGTGAGGGCGTGGGCGGTTGCTTCCGGATCCGGGGAAATTCGGGAGGTGGTGGACCGAAGTTTCCGGGCGGTGGACGAAGGGTCCGGGGGCGTGCGGGCGATCGCGCACCTCCGCGGCGGGTCGTTGGTCGTCGGCGACGATCGCGGGGTCCTCTCGGCGTGGCGCGCGGCGTAGTATTGATACGAAAGAATAGCGCTAGTCGAATTACACTTTTGAATCTCAAAACGTGAAGTCATCCTCAGTGTCCCCGAGGCTCGGGTCCTTGATCACCTGCGGCTCGTAGTTCATGTCCGTGAACTCACGAAAGAACTTCGCGTACATGTCGTACCTGGCAGTCATCTGAAACCCCCACTTGTCCTTGACCTGGCGGCACAGACCCAAGTTCACGTCGCACACCATGAGACCGTCCCGGCACCTGGAGAGACTCGGAGTGCGACTCGCGTCCGGCCCTGCCACGTAGGACGAGCCGTAGAAGTGCCCGAAATCGTCGTGCGCCTCGCCGCCGTCGCCCGACGTGAACTTGTTCGGGAAACGCTCGGTGCCCACGCGGTTTATGGACGCGACGTAGTAGTTGTTGGCAATCGCGGCGTTTCTACCCTCGACGGACCACATCGGTTCGGAGAGCGCGCCAACCGTGGCGGACGGGTTGAAGACGATCTCCGCTCCGTTCAACCCGAACGCCTGCCAGTTCAGCGGGTGGTGCCTGCCGTAGCAGATGTTGATCGCGATCTTGCCAAACGCCGTTTCAAACACGGGATGCCCGGTGTTGCCCTCCATGTAATAGGTCGATTCGTTGAAGTCGCCGACTCGCGGGATGTGGTTTTTGCTGTTGACAAAACACGTCGTCAAACTAATTGCCCGTGTGAGATGATGATTAAAATGAAACTCACCGGTGTTTCCCGAGATACCGGCCGTTGTTGCTGATCACCACCGCGGTGTTCCACACGGTGCCGCCGTGTCGTTCATCGCGCTCCAATATGGGCGAGACGATGACCATGTTCCACTGTCGAGCCTTGCGTTGCATCAGCCGCGTGGTCGGTCCGTCCTCGGCGGGTTCCGCGAATTCGACCCACGGGTACTTCTCGCGAGTGCAGAATCCGAATGGCATCGTCCACGCCTCCTGGAGGCAACAGACGTTGACCCCCGCGGCTCCCGCGGCGTCGATCATCTCGCAGCATCGCTTCCACAGCGCTTCGCGCTGGTCCTCGACGGGCGCGTCGGTGGGCAGCACGATCTTATTTTGGACCAGGCCGAGTCGCGTGACGCGGTCGGGTCTCATCTGCTCGCGCGCGCCGAGAAACTGGTACGCCTTGAGGTCAAAGTCGCCGGCGTCCGCGGCGGCTGTGCACTCGGGTGGGACGTCCAGGGATCGCACCGCGGCGCCCATGTTGCTACCCTGCATGACCCGCATGGCTTCGGCGAATTCATCTGCGGGCAGGCGGGCGCGTAGCATGTCCTCGAGAGTCTCGTAGCCGCCCGCGAGGGTGTCGGGGTCCACCGTGCCCTTCATCGCCGGGGCGTCGGGAGCCTCCATGGCGAGCGACGCCTCGGTGCGGAGCTCGAGGAAGGAGTCGGATGCGACCCCGGTGTCCACCTCGGATCCGGATCCGTCGGAACCGGACGCGGCGGCGGAGCGGACCGCGAGGCGCGGAGTGACTGAATTAGGTCGTCGCGAGACGATGCTGAACTTTGGAAAAAGAGTTGACGTCTGGAGTGTGGCCCTCGTCGGAGCCCCCTTGGTCTTGGTGGGGACGATGGCGCGGAGACGCGCGGATGAGAAAACGTTGAACGACGTCGCGAGGGACATCGACGCGCTGTACGCGACGGTTCGTGTCGTCGGGGCGTGAGATGCCAGCCTTTATGGCGCGCGACCTTTCGCGGATGACAATGCGGATACGATTTTTTCCCGGGAAACGGGATGGGACAGTAAAAAATGGTATGAGAGACGCTAACGGCCGCGCTACTGGTCCTTCTTCGCCTCGACGGGCGTCGTATCCCCGTTCGTCGCCTCAACGCGCGGCTTCTTCTTCTTCCCCTTGAACACTTCGCCAAAGACGAGCATGAACAGCACGATCCAGTGCGGGATGAAGTACACGCTGCCCCACGCCGCCATGCACTGCTCGTAGGTGACCAACATGAAAGCCCCGCACAGGTAGTTGAGACCCACGGTGGTGAGCAGCCAGTGGGGGAAATCGATCATCGCGCTCCACCGCCTCGGCCAGTTCGCGCGTTGCCACCGGAACATGCTCTTGCTCCCCTGAAGGAACACCGCGCTGCTGACGAAGAAGAGCCAGTACCCGGCGTAGAGGCCGTGCCAGACGCCGGAGACAACCTGCGTGATGAGAATGTTCGTGAAACCCGGCTTTTTACCCTTGGGCGTGGTCCTGTCGTACACGTAGTGACGCAGCCATATCCCCGTCTGCACGTTCCAGTGGTGGGGAATCTCCACGAACGTCGCAGCCTTCTCCACTCCCATCGGACGCACGTTGGTGCACGTCGTCCAACGCGGCTTACGGGTCGTCTCGTCCACTCTGTGTAAAACAAAACGTCAGTACGGGCAAACAGTCAAGAGAACAAATAGAAACTCACCCGCTGAAACCGATACCAGACGCCACGCACGCAGCCTCCGCCCACACCCAGCAGAAGAAGTACTTACCCCGCGACCCTTGGCCGAGGATGTGGAGCTCCCAGAACTTGAGAAGGACGCCTTTGTCGTTCCAGTCCACGCCCAGGTAGGTGTTCCCGAGGGTGTAGTATTGCATGACGATCATGTGCACCGCGGCGAAAACCTGCGAGTAGAGCACGAGCACTAAACACCGGCCCCACACGCGTGGGCAACCCTTGCCGCCCCACACGCCCTTCTTATGGAGCCAATCGTGGTAATCCCGGAACTCGATCGCCGGTCCGACGACGAGCGTGCACGGGAACATGAGCCATCCCGCGTATTCCAACACCCCGGGGAGACGCGTCACCGCCCGGCGCCGCTGAAAATCGTTGAGCTCGGCGCTCGGGATCGTGCCGCTGTCCTGGTAGTTCAGCGCGCACGCCGTCACCTTGAGCGTGAGTACCATCAGGAGGCCGGTGATGTCGATGTTACCCGCTTTCCACGCCTCCCCGGACGCGGAGAAGGCGTGGAAGTAGATGAGGTACGCGAACGATCCGGCGAAGACGACGTAGCCGCATCGTTTACGATCGAACGCCATGGCGGCGTAGGAGAAGACGCCGAGGACCGCGCACGTGTACGTGGACGAGCCGAACGCGAATAGGCTCAGCGCGACGCCTGAGGTATTCATGAGCAGAGTGGGTGTGGGAGGAGGTGAGTGGCGGTGGTCACAGCGGATGGACATCTATCTTTTGGTCGATCCCGGGAAGATGGAGGAGCGCTACGTGGCGCGGTGCCATCGGGGCGAGATCGCGGCCGTCGCGTGGATTTCACGCGCCGGTCGTTCGAGTGGTATTCGATCGGTGGCTCGATACCGCGTTTGGGATTCGTCGTGGTCGTGAGATGTGCGCACCGGAGACGAACGAGTACACGTTCTTGAGCGTGGTCCAAGAGCTGGGTATGAGCTGGAAGAGCGCGCCCAACGGGAGGGACGTCCAGAGCGCAAAGGCGAAGAGTACGGTGCCCGGGGGGATGCCGGACATCTCCGCGAAGGGCTCGACCACGCCTCTCTGCCACTCCGCCATGCTGGCGTAAGGGTCGAAGTCACCCATGGGGCACGGCCGGTGGGTCGAGCTCCGCGAGGAGTGGTGGTCCTCCCGGCAGCCCTGGGATGATGACGACCTCGCGAGTTCGAACGAGGGCTTTCCAATTTTGCCTATTTGCATGTTTTCAGTGACTAAATGCCCGTACACGAATTCGACCAATCACAGGCCGCCAAAATAGAGATCCGTATCCGCGAAAAACGAGAGCCACTCCGACGCACAATCAACCGAGCGACCATGGCTCTTACCGCGAGTTCCTTCGCCGGCGCCGCCGTGCGCGCCCTCTCCACCAGGTCCACGTCCAGGACGGACCGCTCGAACGGCCTCGTGTGCCGCGCGGAGGACAAGATGGCCCGCAACACCATCGACCTGGACAAGCGAAAAATCGGCCCCGGCACCGGCAAGCCCATCAAGGTGACCTTCCTCGGCGCCGACAACCAGAACGTCACCGTGGAGTGCCCCGAGGACCAGTACATCCTCGACGCGGGTATCGACGCGGGCCTCGAGCTCCCGTTCACCTGCCGCGGCGGCATCTGCGGCGCGTGCGTGGCCAAGTGCACCAAGGGCAGCGTCGACCACCGGGACATCGCGGACCTCGAGTTCACGCTCTCCGAGGAGGAGCAGGAGGAGGGCATGGCGCTGCTGTGCATGTGCTACCCGGTGGAGGCGAGCGAGGGCGAGGGGATCGAGATTGAGACGCAGTCCGACTGGGGGTACTCGCTCGGGACGACGGAGTGGAAAGGGGCGACGGGGGAGATCGGAGGCAGGGAGCCCACGAAGCTCATGACGGGAGACCTCAAGGGCCTTTAAGTCGTAACCGTACCAACATCAATCGTAGTGTACCTCAAGTGTTCTTACATACTATCGTAACATACATCAATCCGATCAATCGTTCATGGCGGCGTCGTCCAGCGTGGCGTCCAGGCTGCCCGGGGGGTCCGCGGTCAGCTCTTCACCGGCGGATTGATTCGACGGCTCCGCGGGGAGCTCGGGGCCAAACACCGACGCCAGCCCGGTGCGGTGCGCCCCCGTGACGCGCGCGCTTTGAAGCATGCGGATACGCTCGGGCGACGTGGAACCCGAACCCGACTCCCCGCCGGACGTATCCTCCGCGACACCCTCGACGTCCGGACCCTCGGGATTGATCGTCCCGTCTCCCTCCTCCCGATTTCGATTCTCTCGGTACGCCTCCCACCGCTGCTCCTCGTAGCACACGCCCATCGCCGCCCGTTCCTTGAGCGCCGCGTACATGCGCTGACGCACCGCCCTCAGCGCGTCCCGATCCGCCTGCAGCACCGCCGCCGCGCCCGGGGGAAGCCCTCCGTGATTGTCGATACGACCGCCCGAGGGATCGACGCCGCCGCCGCCGCCCGACTTGCCCGACCGCACGTCCCGCTCGTGCTGGAGCCAATCCTCAATCATCGCCCGCAACGTCAAGTTCGGCACGACGTGCGAACGCTTCAACCGGCGCTTCGTCGACGGCTCCACGTGCTGGTGGTCGAGCCATTGCATCAACGCGGATCGTTCGTACGTGATACCAGCCGGGGTCACCGCGGGTTCGCGCATCACGCAGAGGGTGATGGGGCACTTGAAGTGACTCGGCGCTCGTTCCTCGTTTATCCACTCGGGCAACTGCACGGGCCCGGGCCAGTGAGACCTACTGGCGGATGAGCTGGAGGAGTGCCTGGAGGAACGCGCGCGGTCCACGTCGCGGGCGAGGAGCACCGTCTCGGTGCCCGTGGCGACGCCGGCGCCGACGCCGGTGGCGGTGGCCGTCGTGTGCGTGGTCACGGACCCGGCGCCCGTGCCCGCGTCCCTGGTGTTGGCACCCTGCCCGTCCGTGCCGCGCGCGTGTCCCCGTCCCAGGTCTTCGAGGACGTCGAGCGAACGGTCTAGGTCGCCGACGGGTCCGAAGATGATGCGCTCCATCGCCTCCACGGTCATCGCGCGAACTTGGTCGGCGTCGACGGTGTCTCTTCGCCGGCCGTCTCCTCCACGTGTCTCTTCGCTGCTTCGGTCCGGGGAGTTCGACACGGCGATGTCGTCCACCATGATGGACGTATCCGTCGCTTCGTCGGCGGCGGAGGAATTATTAATCGCTTCGTCGTCTTCCCTGGCGTACCCGTACGCTATCTCCGCCCAGTCATCCCCGGACGCCCACGCCTCCCGTGGCCCCCGCGCACGTTCCCGAAGGTCGTCGAAGGTACCGCGCGCATCGCCGGAGCCGCCCAGCCCGACCCGCGCGCGTACGACGTGCCGCAAGTCGCTCCAGAACTGCGACCCGCGACCCCGCGACGAGACGTACCAGCAGCGGTACCCGACCCTCGACAGCGGCAAGCCGACGCCGCCGACGATGAACACCGCGTCGACGAGGCACGAATGCGTGGCGTGCATCGTCAACGACGCAGCCTCGAGCATGAGCGCCCTCGCCGCGCCGGGGTACACGCACCTCGTCAACACAAGGTACGCGGCGCTCTCGATACCGGGCGAGAACGGGTACGCATCGCGGGACCAACCAGTGTCCGATGAATCATCCTCGTCCTCCTCGTCGTCGAGCCCCTCGCCCGCGATACTCCTCCGTCCGCCGCCTCGTGGACGTCTCCTGGTGCTGGGAACCCCAACCCTGGTGTTGGATACCACCCCGGCGGACCCGCCGAAGCGCGTGGCAATCTCCAACATGCCGTGGCACCACATGGCGACCAGCGCGAATCCGAGCACGACGCCAAATGCACCCGCGGGCGAACCCAACCCCCACAGCTCGTGCGAACGCAACGTGACCAACACCCCGGGCGATACGAACCACAGCACGAGGAGCGACTTGTCGAGTGCTCTGGCGCCGTTGCCGTCGAGACGCGCGATACCGGCGAGCGCGGCTAGGCTCCCGTCGCCGATGGTGACGTCGCGGAGCATGCGGAGACGAGGGCAGTTGGCGACGCCCAAGATCTGCGCCGTTCGGTGCACCGGCGCGACGGAACGCCACCGAGATAGACTCGCGATCGCGCCGGGTAATACGTATCCAGAGTCCGAGTCGTTCGATGATTGGTCCATGGATGGCGGTTCAACTCCCGAGTCGCCGGCGTCGTCGTTTGTATCGTCGTTCGGACCATCGCCGTCGAGTCGCCCGATCCACACCTTCGCCGCGGCGTCGTCGCCCCGGACGGCGGCGTGCGCCAGCGTCTCACGCAGCTTACCCGCGGCTGCGAGGAGCGCGCGCCTGTGCATCCTGCTCGTCACCCCGAGGTCCGCGCGTAGGTCCGCGTCCTCCGCGGTGAGTAGTAAGTCGGCGTTCATGCCCAGGCGGCACATGCGCTCGCGGTAGGCACCCGCCCAGTCGCCAGCTTCGGATTTAAGCCACAGCGTGAGCTCCTCGCATCCCCACGACGCCAGCCTTCGCGAATCCGCGGTGACCACGTCGTGAGCCGCGTGGCGCGACTTGAGTCCTCCGTCGCGCGGGACTCCGTTTGTTCTAGAAGTAGTTCTAGAAGTAGGCGCGCCGACGCGGATGACGCCGTCGGGTCCGTTGGACACCTCGATCTTGGCGACGATGTCAGCGTGCTCGTTCCCCTGGGTGCCGAGTGGGGTGCCGAGGACGACGCCCGGTGACTGGTCGTGCCGGCGCGTCCATCCGCTTCCATTCGCGGTCACGTCGAGGGCGTTGTTCACCGAGAGCGCGAAGACGACTATCGCGACGACGCCGAGGAGGAACGCGGGCGTGGGCCATCGCGCCATGGACCGCGACATGGGGAGGAAGAGCGAGGCACACGCGACGACGCTGGTGACCCACCTCGCGAGCCGGTCCCGGAACGAGCCGACACGAACTTTTTCCGAGGCTTCGTCGTGAAGCGTGTTTGGGTGGATGGGGCGGTTCGAGCGGCGGTTCTCGAGCGCCGCGCGCGCGTCCTCCGCGGTGCGCGGGACCCCGCCGAATGGAATGACCTCCTCGGCGGATGCGTCGCGGCTCGCCGCTCGGTTGGCCGCGGACGCCCGGAACCCGAAGGGGAGGAACCCGCCCGGCGCCATTGGGGAATCCGCCCCGTCTCGGTGCGCGTGAACCTCGGGAGAATTGGC
>Ga0115571_1002417_pt1 | contig 12313 bp, 6 predicted proteins | sample COGITO_mtgs_1205_FD_87293 | JGI IMG/M metagenome (GOLD analysis project Ga0115571, IMG submission 87293) | Pelagic marine microbial communities from North Sea - COGITO_mtgs_120531 | ecosystem: Environmental > Aquatic > Marine > Epipelagic | place: Germany:Helgoland, sampling site Kabeltonne...
ATTGTAAAACTGATGTTGTTATTAAAAATTCAATCCCTAAGTTACGGACATTCCGGGGTTCAATTAGCTACTGTAAATCGGTTGATAGATTTTTATAATCATGATGTTATTCCAGTTGTATATGAACAGGGTTCTCTGGGTGCTTCAGGTGATTTGTCTCCATTAGCTCATTTATCACTTCCTTTAATTGGTTTAGGAGAAGTTACTTATAATGGCGATCGAATCTCTGGTAAAGAGATTTTACTTAAACTTAATTGGAGAAAAATTAATTTACAATCTAAAGAAGGTTTAGCACTATTAAATGGTACTCAGTTCATGACAGCTTATGGAATTTATAACCTTATAAAATCTCATAAACTTTCATATTTGTCAGATTTAATAGCAACTATTTCTTTAGAAGCTTTTGATGGTAGAATAGATCCGTTTAATGAATTGGTGCATTTGGTTCGACCGCACAACGGTCAATTAAAAACAGCTAAAAGAGTTGAGGAATTTTTACAGGATAGTCAATTAATTAATCAAGACAAGCAGCACGTTCAAGATCCATATTCATTTCGTTGTGTCCCACAAGTTCACGGAGCAACAAAAGACACTATTAAATTTGTTACAAATACATTTTTAACTGAAATTAACTCAGTGACCGACAATCCTAATATTTTTGTTGAAAAAGATCAAATTATTTCTGGTGGAAACTTTCATGGTCAACCATTAGCATTAACATTAGATTTTTTAGCCATAGCTATGGCAGAATTAGGAAATATTTCAGAACGTAGAACATATCAATTAGTTTCAGGACATAGACATTTACCGCCTTTTTTAGTTTCTAAACCAGGATTAAATAGTGGCTTTATGATACCTCAATATACAGCAGCTAGTATTGTAAGTCAAAATAAACAATATGCAACCCCATCAAGTGTAGATTCTATAGAATCAAGTAATGGTCAAGAAGACCACGTAAGCATGGGAGCAAATGGAGCCACCAAATGTAAAAAAGTGGTTGATAATATTGAAACTATTTTAGCCATAGAACTGTTTACAGCGTCACAAGGCTTATCATTTAGCAACTTAAAAAGTTCTCCATTTTTAGAATCTTTTATTGCTGCGTTCAGAAAGGAAGTTACTTTAGTTAGTGAAGACAGAGTAATGCATGAAGATATTATAAAATCATCTTTATTTATTAATTCACTAGAAATAGATGCTAGTGAATTGTTCTAGGCATTATTTTATTTATTCTAATCAAAAAAAATAAAGAGCTAATAGTTTGTAAAACCTAAAAACCCAAACAATATGTTTGGGTTTTTAATTACTTTTCTGCTTCAGTCTTTTTTTCTTTTACTTTTTCGCCTTTTTTAATTTTTATAGTTAGCTCGTTTTTTTTATCGTCTAAATCCATGGAAATTGTATCGCCTTCTGTTAATTTAGAATTAACAATTTCTTCAGCTAGAGCATCTTCAATATATTTTTGAATAGCTCTTTTTAAAGGCCTAGCTCCATACTTTTTATCAAATCCTTTGTCAGCTATGTAATCTTTTGCTTTGTTGCTTAGCTTTAATGTATAGCCTAAATCAAGTATTCTGTTGAGTAATTTATCAAGTTCAATATCTATGATAGAATGAATGTCGTTTCTTTCTAATGTATTAAAAACAATAATATCATCAATTCTGTTCAAAAATTCTGGAGCAAATGATTTTTTTAAGGCACCTTCTATAATACCTTTTGCATGTTCATCGGACTGATTTTTTCTGGCAGCAGTTCCAAATCCAACACCAGAACCAAAATCTTTAAGCTGTCTAGCACCAATATTAGACGTCATGATAATGATGGTATTTCTAAAATCAATTTTTCTACCTAAGCTGTCTGTAATATAGCCATCATCTAAAATTTGTAATAACATATTAAAAACATCTGGATGTGCTTTTTCAATTTCGTCTAATAATACTACAGCATATGGTTTTCTTCGAACTTTTTCAGTTAATTGACCACCTTCTTCATACCCAACATAACCAGGAGGTGCTCCGATTAATCTTGACATTGCAAATTTTTCCATGTATTCACTCATGTCAATTCTAATCAAAGAATCATCCGAATCAAATAATTCTCTAGCTAATACTTTAGCTAATTGGGTTTTACCAACACCAGTTTGTCCAAGAAAAATAAAAGAGCCTATTGGTTTATTGGGGTCTTTTAACCCAACTCTGTTTCTTTGAATGGCCTTTACAACCTTGGCAACAGCTTGGTCTTGACCAACTACTTTTCCTTTTATCATTTGAGGAAGTTCTCCAAGTTTGTGACTTTCTGCCTCCGCAACTCTATTCACTGGGATTCCCGTCATCATCGAAACTACCTCTGCAACATTGTCTTCAGTTACAACTTCTCTATTTAATTTAGAATCATCTTCCCATTGTTGTTGAGCAGAATGTAATGCAGCCTCAATGTTTTTTTCATCATCACGAAGTTTTGCAGCCTCTTCATATTTTTGACCATTGACTGCTTTTGTTTTACTACTCCTAATATTTTCTAGTTGCTTTTCTAATTCAAGAACTTGCTCTGGAACTACGATACTTGTAATATGAATTCTAGAACCTGCCTCATCTAAAGCATCAATGGCTTTGTCAGGCAAATATCTATCAGTCATATATCTATTCGTTAATTTAACACAAGCCTTAATAGCTTCATCTGTGTAATTTACATTGTGATGAGACTCATACTTTTCTTTGATGTTGTATAGTATTTGAACAGTTTCCTCAACACTAGTTGGATTCACTATTATTTTTTGAAATCGTCTTTCTAGAGCACCATCTTTCTCAATATTGGTTCGGTATTCATCTAAAGTAGTGGCACCAATACATTGTATTTCACCTCTTGCTAGTGCTGGTTTTAACATGTTTGAGGCATCTAAAGATCCTGTGGCTCCTCCAGCTCCAACAATAGTGTGGATTTCATCAATAAACAAAATGATATCATCATTTTTCTCCAACTCATTCATCAAAGCTTTCATTCGTTCTTCAAACTGTCCTCTGTATTTTGTTCCGGCCACTAAACTGGCTAGGTCTAGAGATACAATTCTTTTATCAAAAAGGATTCGAGATACTTTTCGATTAACAACTCTTATAGCTAATCCTTCAGCTATAGCTGATTTACCAACACCTGGTTCTCCTATTAGCATGGGATTATTTTTCTTTCTTCTGCTTAAAATTTGAGAAACACGTTCAATTTCTTTGTGTCGCCCAACTACAGGATCTAATTTTCCAGTTTCAGCTAAAAAAGTTAGATCTCTTCCAAAATTATCGAGTACTGGAGTTTTGGTTTTTTTGTTTGCTTTCCCTTTTTGAGATTGATCATATGGATTCGATTTCTCTGAAGCAAACTCACCCTCATCTGAAGAAGGTGTTTCAGCTATTGGATTAGATGGTAAGATGTCATGATTAGTATCAGTGTGAAGTTCTTTATAAAGAGCTTTTGCTTGATCATAATCAACATCATATTTGTTTAAGAGTTTTGTAGAAGGGTCATTTTCATTTCTTAAAATACACAGTAATAAATGAGCAGTGTCTATGGCTTCACTTTGATATAATTTTGCCTCTAAAAAGGTAGTCTTTAGCGCTTTTTCAGCTTGTCTAGTTAAATGAAGACTTTTTTTCTTATTTCCCTCAAGTATACTTGAAGCCGCTGGATTTAATATTTCAAGTTTTTTTCTAATTAAATTTAAATCAATTTCTAGTGTTAGTAATATTTCTATTGCTTTTCCATCTCCCTTTCTAATTAATCCAAGCAGTAAGTGTTCAGTGCCAATGAAATCATGACCTAATCTTAATGCTTCCTCTTTACTAAAAGTGATTACATCTCTTACTTTTGGTGAAAAATTATCGTCCATATATCGCCTTTTCTTTATTGTAAATTTAACCTTTTTTACATTATAAATTACAAAAAGAATGCCATCAATCAAAAACTGACAATTTGACCCTTAAAATACCTTCAGAAAGGCTTGTAAATCAAGGGTGTAAATCATATGAAAATTTTATCAAAAAATGTTAATAACTATGGGCTTTTCAGGCACTAATATCTTTGTCAAAAATAGGAATTATAGTATCTTGCTAATTATAAAAAAATTAGTAAAAAATTAACAATAAACATAAGGTATGGCAGAGGGAGAAAAGTTGATTCCTATTAACATAGAAGAGCAGATGAAATCTGCATATATTGATTATTCAATGTCCGTGATAGTTTCCAGAGCATTGCCCGATGTGAGGGATGGTTTAAAGCCTGTTCATAGGAGAGTTTTGTATGGTATGCATGAATTAGGAATTAAAGCTACTGGTTCTTACAAAAAGTCTGCAAGAATTGTTGGAGAAGTTTTAGGAAAATATCACCCACATGGTGACACATCTGTGTATGATTCTATGGTTAGAATGGCTCAAAATTGGAGTGTTCGTTACATGATGGTAGATGGTCAAGGTAATTTTGGTTCTGTTGATGGAGATAGTCCAGCAGCTATGCGTTATACTGAAGTTAGAATGCAAAAGATTTCTGAGGAAATGCTTTCAGATATAGAGAAAGATACAGTAGATCACAGATTAAATTTTGATGATACTTTACAAGAGCCAACGGTCTTGCCAACTAGAATTCCAAATCTTTTAGTAAATGGCGCCTCTGGTATTGCTGTAGGGATGGCTACTAATATGGCTCCTCACAACTTAACGGAGGTAGTAAACGGTACTTTAGCTTACATCCAGAATAGAGATATTGAGATAGATGAATTAATGCAGCATGTAAAAGCTCCAGACTTTCCAACTGGCGGAATCATCTATGGATATGACGGAGTTAAAGATGCTTTTCATACAGGGCGTGGTCGAATAGTGATGCGTGCTAAAGCTATTATTGAAGAAGTAAAAGGAAGAGAGTGCATCATCGTTACTGAAATACCTTATCAAGTCAACAAAGCAGATATGATTAAAAAAACTGCAGAGTTGGTTAATGACAAAAAATTAGAGGGAATTTCAAATATTAGAGATGAATCTGATAGAAATGGGATGCGTATTGTTTATGTCTTAAAAAGAGATGCAATTCCTAACATAGTTTTAAATAAACTTTTTAAATACACAAGCCTTCAGACTTCATTTAGCGTAAATAATATTGCTCTGGTAAATGGAAGGCCAGAACAATTAAATCTTAAACAGTTAATTCATTATTTTGTTGAGCATAGACACGATGTAGTTGTAAGAAGAACAAAATACGAACTTAAAAAAGCCGAAGCAAGAGCTCATATATTAGAAGGATTAATCATTGCTTCAGACAACATAGATGAGGTTATAAAAATTATTAGAGGATCTAGTAATGCTGATTTGGCAAGAGAAAGCTTAATAAAAAGATTTGAATTATCAGAGATTCAAGCTAAAGCAATCGTAGAAATGCGTTTGCGTCAATTAACTGGTTTAGAGCAAGATAAGTTAAGGGCTGAGTTTGAGGAAATTACTAAAACGATTATTGACTTGAAAGATATTTTAAGTAATGAGCCTAGACGATACCAAATCATCACTGACGAATTAATAGCTGTCAGAGATAAATATGGAGATGAGCGTAGATCAGAGATTGAATATGCTGGTGGAGATATGAGTATTGAAGATATGATTCCCAACACAAAAGTAGTGGTAACTATCTCAAATGCTGGATATTTAAAAAGAACAAACCTTGATGAATATAAAGTTCAGAATAGGGGAGGACGAGGTCAAAAAGGAGTTGCTACTAGGAATGAAGATTTCTTAGAACATTTGTTTGTTGGAACTAATCATCAATATATGTTGTTCTTTACCCAAAAAGGTAAAGTATTTTGGATGCGAGTTTATGAGATTCCAGAAGGAGGTAAAAACTCCAAAGGGAGAGCAATGCAAAACTTGATAAACATAGAGCAGGATGATAAGGTTAAAGCATTTTTAGTGACGCAAGACCTTAAAGATGAAGAGTATATTAATAACCATTATGTAATAATGGCTACCAAAAAAGGGCAGGTAAAGAAAACATCGCTAGAGCAATATTCTAGACCTAGAACTAATGGAATTAATGCTATTACTATTAGAGAAGGTGATGAGTTACTTGAGGCTAAATTAACATCAGGAGATAGTCAAGTAATGCTGGCTTTAAAATCTGGAAAGTCAATCCGTTTTGAAGAAGCTAAAACGAGACCAATGGGTAGAACAGCATCAGGTGTAAGAGGTATTACTTTAGGTCATGAAAATGACGAAGTTATTGGAATGGTAGCTGTAAATGATATGGACAGTAATATTTTAGTAGTATCTGCAAAAGGATATGGAAAGCGATCAAAACTTGAAGATTATAGGATCACTAATAGAGGTGGTAAAGGTGTAAAAACCCTTAATATATCTGAAAAGACAGGAGATCTTGTGGCTATTAAAAATGTTGATGATTCAAATGATTTAATGATTATTAATAAATCAGGAATTACCATTAGAATGTCAGTTGAAGATTTACGTGTAATGGGTAGAGCTACCCAAGGTGTAAAATTAATTAATATTAAAGATTCAGACAGTATTGCTGCAGTAGCTAAAGTTATGCATGAAGAAGATGATGAAGAGATACTAGCATCAGAGGAAGGAACTATTGAAGAAAGTCAAGAAAATAATAACGAAAACCAAGAATAACAATTTTAGAATTAAACTAAATGAAGATGAAAATTAATTTATTAGCAATTGCATTGGGATTGATAACAATGTCAACATTTGCCCAAAAAAACGAATTAAAAGCTGCAGAAAAAGCCCTTAAGAGTCAAGATTTTACAACAGCGATTTCTGCCATTACATCGGCTGAATCTCTAATTTCTAGTATGGATAATAAAACAAAAGCAAAGTTTTATTTCTTAAAAGGTAAGGCTCTAAGCGGAAAAAAAGAATTTAAATCAGCGGCAGTTACTTTCAAAGAGTTATTTGATCTTGAAAATAAAACTGGTAAGAAGAGATATTCATCTGAGGCTACACTAATTAAAAATCAAATGCTTCAAGAAGTATACAAGTTAGCCAGTGATCAATATTCTGCTAAAGAATATCAAAAAGCATCTGATAATTTTTATTTAACTTATAAATTGAACCCAATTGATACCTCATTTATTTATAATGCAGCTGTGAGTTCCACTTTAGCAAAAAACTATGATCTATCTTTAGATTATTATAAGGAGTTAAAAGATCTTGGCTACACCGGTATCGAAACGTTGTATTTTGCAACCAATATTGCTAATGATTCTAAAGAAAACCTACAAAGTAAGTCTAATAGAGATTTGAAGGTAAAAATTGGTCTTTACAAAGACCCAGTGGATGAGGTGACAGAATCTAAACACGCAGAAATTATTAAAAATATTGGTTACATATATGTAAATCAAGGAAAACCAGAATTAGCAATTGCTGCTTTGGAAGAAGCTAGAAAGTTAAATCCTAAAGATGTTAACCTATTATTAAATCAAGCTCAAATGTATATCAAGCTTGAAAGAATGGATAAATTTGGAGAGTTAATGATTGAGGCTGTTGAATTAGACCCAACGAACCCAGTTTTGTTTTTTAATTTAGGTGTTGTTAATGCAAATGAAGATAAAATTGAAGCTGCTATTAAATTTTATAAGAAAGCAATCGAATTAGATCCAGCTTATGGAGATGCATATTTAAATTTAGGAATTTCTATGCTAGCCGAAGAAAAAGCAATTGTAGATGAAATGAATAATAACTTATCTGATTTTGATAAATATGACGAGTTGCAAGAAAAACAAAAAAAACTATATGAAAAAGCGTTGCCATATCTAATTAAAGCTGATAGTATTGAGAGATCACTTGATACGGTAAGAATGCTTTTAAACATTTATGACACTCTTGGTAAAGAGGACGAAGCAGATGAATTAAGACCAATTTATAAAAAGTTGAGAGATCAATAACTTTATCTTAAACTAAATAAAAAATCCGAAACAAATATTGTTTCGGATTTTTTATTTTAATCATTACTGAATTAATCTCTTTATAATTCTTAACTTATGTGTGTGCATTTTTGTATCTACGTTATAAATTCCACTATGATCTAAAGTGTCTATTCTAACTTTGCCATGTGCATGAATAATATTGTAATCATTCATAATAATTCCAACATGAATAATATTTCCCTCCTCATTATCAAAAAAAGCCAAATCACCAGGCTCTGACTCTTCAATAAAACTTAAAACTTCACCTTGTGTAGCCTGATCTTTAGCGTCTCTAAGAAGAGAATAGCCACAAATTTTATAAACAAGTTGAGTAAACCCAGAACAATCTATACCAAAAGGGGTTTTTCCTCCCCACAAATATGGAGTATTTAAAAATTGGTATGCTTTCTGAATTATTTCATATTTATTTAATTTCTCAGAATAAACATTTCCATCATAATAATAGTCTTCAGAGCCCACTAATAGGTGTTGGTTTTTATAAAAAGGAAGTCTAGATCCAATAGCAATTGTACTTAGGTGATTTTTTTTATTGGTTACAAAATCAATTATTTCTGAAGAATAATAATTTGCAGAATCCGCTAATTTATCAAAGGTTTCCTCATCTATTTGTAAATATTGTTTATTGTCTATATATCCCTCATATCCATCAAAACTGAGACGAATCTTACTCCACTTCTTTTCCTTTTCAAGTATAAGAAAGTCTTCTCCAAAAAGGACCTGTGAAACCATTTCTGATGCATCACTAGCTTCTATTCGAAGAGGAACAATACTTAAATTACAAATGCCGTAGAGCATATTTTTTTGTTTAAATTGATTCTAGGATCATGGCACTAGCACCACCGCCTCCATTGCAAATACCTGCAGCACCAATTTTAGCATTATTTTGCTTTAAAATAGAGGTAAGTGCTATGATAATTCTGGCTCCCGATACACCTAGAGGATGTCCTAGTGAAACAGCTCCACCATTTACGTTAACGCGCTCATTTTTAAGATTTAATATTTTCATATTTGCCAATCCAACTACAGAAAATGCTTCATTTAATTCAAAATAGTCCACATCGTCAATGGTAATATTAGCTTTACTTAGCGCTTTAGGAATAGCCTTAGAGGGTGCTGTTGTAAACCATTCGGGTTCATGAGCTGCATCTGCAAAACTTTTGATCTTAGCAATAGGAGTAAGTTTTAATTCTAATGCTTTTTCAGCTGACATTAAAATTAGAGCTGCACCACCATCATTAATTGTAGAGGCATTAGCTGCAGTAACCGTTCCTTCTTTTGAAAAAGCAGCTCGTAAAGATGGGATTTTCTCCATCTTAACATTTTTATATTCCTCATCTTCAGTCATAAGAACCGGAGCACCTCTTCGTTGAGGTATTTCTACAGGAATAATTTCATCAGAAAATTTTCCTGATTTCCAGGCTTCAGAAGAGCGCTGGTATGATTGTATTGCATACGCATCTTGATCCTCTCTAGAAAAACCATATTTAGTTGCACATGCATCTGCACAGACTCCCATAGCTACCTTTTCATAAACATCTACTAAACCATCTTTTTGCATACCATCTTCTAAAGTAGTTGGTCCAAATTTAGTTCCCTGTCTTCCATGCAGGTAATGAGGAATTAAACTCATGTTTTCCATTCCGCCAGCAACCACAATTTCTGTATCACCTAGAGAAATACTTTGAGCAGCTAACATCACTGATTTCATACCGGAAGAACAAACCTTATTGATTGTTGTACACGGAACAGTATCTGGAATACCAGCAAAAATTGCTGCTTGTCTAGCAGGAGCCTGACCAACTCCGGCAGAAACAACATTTCCCATGAAAACTTCATCGATAAGTTCTGGATTTAAATTAATTTTATCTAGAGCTCCATTAATAGCGATTGCTCCCAATTTTGGGGCTGAAATCTTAGAAAGACTACCCATAAAACTACCAATGGGAGTTCTAGCAACAGAAACAATTACAACTTCTCTGGTTTTCATTTTCAATAATTTTGTACATGGTTTATCTAACAAAACTAACTATTTTAAATCAAATTTATTAGGAAACTATCGTTTGAATTTTTGACGTCCATTTTTTTAAGTTAAGTTTGTGTATATATGAAATACCTATGAGTAAAACTGTAAACAAATTATACAAGCATAACGCTGCTATTTATAAAGTTATTCTGTTTTTAATTACAGCATTTGCTATTGTATACCTATTTCCTAAAGGAGGGCAATTTAAATATGAGTTTACTAAGGGTAAACCTTGGCAATATGATAATTTATATGCTCCTTTTGATTTTGCAATAGATAAGACTGAAGACGAGATTAATGAAGAAATAAAATTAATTGAGGTAACCTCTAGGCTTTATTTTCAATACAATAAGGATATTGTTAAAGAAGTAAAAGAGGCTTATTTATTAAGAACTTCATTACTAAAAGTTAATGATTCATTAAACGGGTATGATCTGGAGACTATTGCAGTTCAAGGAAGCGCCATTATAGATTCTATCTACACCAGAGGTTTTATAGAAGCCACTAGTCTAGGAATTGTTTCTGATAAAAATACTCTAATAGCTCTAAAGGTAGATAATTCTGTTCAAGATGTTATTTATAACAACTTACTAGACTCTAATGGTGTTTTTGAGCTAATTAAAAATAGTTTAGGTGACCAACCTTACACGTATTCTCAAAATATAAATTTAACAATCCTTTCAGAGGTTATCAAACCAAACGTATCTTATGATAATAAGTTTACGCAAAAAGTTATTGATGAATATGTAAATGAAATTTCTTTAACAAAGGGGAAAGTCTCATTCGGAGAACTTATTATTTTGAAAGGCGATATTGTAGAGGGTAAAAAACTAGCTATTCTATATTCATTAAAAGGTCAGTCAGAATCAATACTTTGGACAAGTGCTAATTATTACTGGATTGTGTTAGGATATACCATATTAGTATCTCTTGCACTATTAATGTTATTGTTATTTCTACATAAATATCGAAAAGAAATTTTTGAGAATAATACCAAAGTGACATTCATATTTTTTAATGTCTCTTTTATGATTTTAATTCAAACTATCGTTATCAAGTTTAATTCTGACTATTTATATGTAGTACCATTAAGTATTTTACCCATCATTTTAAAAGCTTTTTTTGATGCTAGGTTAGGGTTGTTTACTCATGTTTTAACTGTATTACTTCTTGGCTTTATAGTGCCAGATAGTTTTGAGTTTATTTATTTACATATTATAGCTGGTATCGTTACAATTTTAACTGTTTCAGAATTACATAAAAGAGCTAATCTATTTATTTCCATAGGGCAAATAACCCTCATCTATATGATAACCTACCTCTCTTTTTCAATTATTAAAGAAGGAAATGCGTCTCAAATTAATTGGGAATATTTAATGATGTTTGGAGCCAATGGGTTGTTGTCTTTTCTTTCAGTATTCTTTATTTATGCTTATGAAAAAATATTTGGATTGGTGTCAGATGTTACCTTGCTAGAACTGTCTAGCACAAACACTAAACTTCTTAAAGAGCTTAATGAAAAAGCACCTGGAACCTTTCAGCATTCTATGCAGGTTGCAAATTTAGCTGAAGCTGCTGCTAATGAAATTGGTGCAAATTCTATGTTGGTTAGAACAGGAGCTTTATACCATGACATTGGAAAAATATTAAATCCAATGTATTTTATAGAGAACCAGTCTACTGGTGTAAATCCACACAATGATTTATCTCCAACAGATAGCGCAAAAATAATTATTGATCATGTTATTAAAGGTATAGAATTAGCAAAACAAAATAGATTACCAGATAGGATTATAGATTTTATTAGAACACATCACGGTACTAGTTTGGTTTATTATTTTTATGTTAAAGAAAAAGAAAAAAGTCCGGAAGAAGAGGTGGCTATTGAAAAATTTCAATACAGAGGACCTATACCATTTTCTAGGGAAACAGCCATATTAATGATATGTGATGCAGCTGAAGCAGCTTCAAAAAGTTTGCAACAACCTACAGCCCAGTCCATAGATAATTTAATAGATAAGATAGTAGAAAAACAAAAGCTAAATAATCAATTTATTAATTCTGATATTACTTTTAGCGAGATTGAAAAGATAAAAAAAGTAATCAAAAGAAAATTAATGAATATCTATCATGTTCGTGTAGAATACCCCGATTAATTTTATTGCAAAAAGTATAAAAAACCTTGCAATATTGTTTTTGGTATGTTACATTTGCACTCGCAATTTTTTACTAACATTGTTAGTTTTACGGAGAGTTGCCAGAGTGGTTAATGGAGCAGTTTGCTAAACTGTCGACGGGTAACTGTCGCGTGGGTTCGA
>Ga0115571_1002431_pt1 | contig 12275 bp, 9 predicted proteins | sample COGITO_mtgs_1205_FD_87293 | JGI IMG/M metagenome (GOLD analysis project Ga0115571, IMG submission 87293) | Pelagic marine microbial communities from North Sea - COGITO_mtgs_120531 | ecosystem: Environmental > Aquatic > Marine > Epipelagic | place: Germany:Helgoland, sampling site Kabeltonne...
TCCAAGACCCTGAACGAGATGGCTGCTGTCGTCGCTCGTCTGACCGCTGCGCTCAAAGACCTCGGCGTGGCTCGCGGCGACAAGGTCGTCATGATGATTCGCAACCGCCAGGAGTTCCACGCCCTCGACACCGCCGTGCTCTTCTGCGGCGCCACCCCGGTGTCGATCTACAACTCCTCGGCTCCCGATCAAATCCAGTACCTGATCAACGACTGCGGCGCCTCGGTCGCGATTCTCGAAGACAGCGGCTTTCTGGAGCGCTTCGAGTCGGTGCGCGAGAAGATTCCAACGATCAAGCACATCGCCGTGATCGAAACCACGGACGAGACGCCCGACGACGTGGTGCGCTACAGCGACTTGATTGCGTTCGAGCCTGTCGACCTCGCAGTGGAAGCAGAGACCGCCACACTCGATGACGTCGCCACCATCATCTACACCTCCGGCACGACCGGCCCGCCAAAGGGCGTCATGCTCAGCCACAGCAACGTGGCGTGGACACTCGAGTCCGTTGGCCAGTCGATGCGCGACCAGACCGACATCGAAGACTTCGCAGGCAAGCGTCACGTTTCGTATTTGCCGATGGCCCACGTGATGGAGCGTCTTCTCGGCCACTACTACATGCTTGACTTCGCCACGAAGGTCTACTGCTGCCCGGAGACCTCGCAGATGCCGGTGATGGTCCGTGAGAGCAAGCCCAACGTCTTCATCGGCGTTCCCCGCGTCTGGGAAAAGATGTACGCCGGCGTCACGGCCGCGATTTCGGCCGATCCCGAAAAGGAGCAGCAATTCAACGACGCGATCGCTGCTGCCACACCGATCATGGAGAAGATGACTCAGGGAGCGGCGACCGAGGAAGAAGTCGCCACCTGGAACTTCCTGGACGAGGTCGGCTTCAAAGCCGTCCGCGGTTTGATTGGCCTCGACGAGGTCGAGATCGGCATCTCCGGCGCTGCACCCATCCCCGCCGAGATTCTCGAGTGGTTCCGCACCATTGGTGTGCCGCTGAGCGAGGGCTACGGCATGAGCGAAACGACTGCGGTGCTCTCCTGGTCGGCTGCAGCGAAGCCTGGCTACGTCGGCCAGGCCGCCGTCGGTGTCGAGATGAAGATTGCCGACGACGGTGAGGTGCTCGCACGGGGCGGCAACATGTTCGAGGGGTACCTCGGGCTTCCCGACAAGACAGCGGAGTCGATCGACGACGACGGATGGGTCCACACGGGCGACATTGGAATCATGGATGACGAGGGCTACCTCAAGATCGTTGATCGTAAAAAGGAACTGATCATCACTGCGGGCGGCAAAAACATCAGCCCGGCGAACCTCGAAGCGGCACTCAAGATGATCCCGCTGGTGGGGCAAGCGTGTGCCATCGGCGAGCAGAAGCCCTTTGTCGCTGCCCTGGTCGTCCTCGATCCAGATGCATCGGCTGCGTGGGCAACTGAGCACGGCGTGGAGGGCGATGCTGCAACGATGGCTGCATTGGCGGAAAACCCTGACGTGATTGCCGAAGTCAATGCGGGCCTCGTCGAAGCGATGTCAGACTTCAACAACGCCGAGGCCGTCAAGAAGGTCAAGGTGCTGGGCAATGAATGGATGCCAGACACCGACCTGCTGACGCCGACCTCAAAGCTCAAGCGCCGCGGCGTCCTCGCAGCGTTCGCCGCAGAGATCGACTCGTTGTACGCGAAATAGCAATCAGCTCTTGATCAACCGGTAGCCAACGCCGCGAGCGGTGACGATCAACTTCGGATCGTCGGGATGTTCCTCGACTTTGACGCGCAGTCGGCGAACGTGCGCGTCGACCAACCGCGAGTCGCCGAGGTATTCGTACCCCCACACACGCTCGAGCAGTTGATCGCGCGACAGCACGGCGCCAGCATGGTCGGCGAACTCACACAGCAATCGGAACTCAGTCTTGGTGAGGCTGAGCTCCGCGCCGCCCTTCAACACAATGCCTTGCTCACGCTGCAACTCGATGTCACCGAAGACCGATGGCGCGGACGCCGTTGTCGCTCCTTGCAGGTGTACGCGGCGGAGGAGCGCGCGGATGCGCGCCGCCAGTTCCTTCGGCACCACCGGTTTGGTCACGTAGTCGTCGGCGCCCGCTTCGAGCCCAGCCACCATGTCGACGGTGTCGGTCTGAGCCGTGATGATGATGATCGGGACAATGCTCTTCAGACGCAGCGCTCGACACACCTCGAAGCCCGACATGTCGGGCAAGCGGAGGTCGAGCAGCACCAAATCAGTGGGTGCCTCGTCGAATGCTTCCAGCCCGTCCATGCCATTCGCGGCTTGGCGAACGGAGTAGCCCTCGTCTTCGAGCGCGAGAGACAGCGCCAACCGAATCGCGTCGTCGTCTTCGATGAACAGCAACGATTCCATGTACGTTCGGACACTACACGGCACCGCGTTCCCCGAGGTGAGGCCAGGTTTTCGGGGATTCGATCTTTGTTACAGAAATCGCACACATCCCGAATAGGTCTGTCACACGCGAGGCGCATTGTTGTATCTGTTCACGCTGCCCCGGTGAGACACCTTCCTCCCCCTGGTGTCTCACCGGCAGCGCGTGAATCCCGCCGCTCGTACCATTTCGGACTGGCAACCCTGCAACACTTCGATTCGTGGCTCGGCAACGCTCTCTCCGCCTCCGTACCCGCGTCACGCTGTTCTTCGCACTGATTGCCCTGTTCGCCGGATCGGTCCTCATCGGAGTCACCTACGGATTTGCGCGGAGCAACCTCTTGGCCCGAGAGGACTCGTCGGCTCGCGATCAAGCCATCGTCAATGCAAGCCAAGTCCGCGAGGAATACACCGCAGCTCCGGGCCAGATCGGCAGCTTCTTTGACACCGATCTCCGCACCGCTGACGGCGGGTTCGCCAGTTTGCTTGCCGCTGACAGCGCAACACAGATTGCCGGTTCGGACACTCGCGTCCGGATCGACGACTACCCGGCCAGCCTCGTCGACACCGTGCGCAAGGGCGGCAACGGGCGCCAGTACGCCGTCATTAACGGAGAGGACTACGTCGTCGTCGGGTTGTACATCGGCGCACACGATGCGGCCTATTTCGAGGCATTCCCACTCAGTGACACCGAGCGTACGCTGCGTTCGATCCTCACCGCGCTGGCTCTGGGCGGCCTCGGCGGCCTGATACTGGCTTCCCTCTTCGGTTTCTCGACCAGCCGCCGGTTACTTCGCCCGCTCAGCCGCGTTGCTGACGCCGCGGAGGACATCGCGTCTGGCGGTCTGGACACCCGTCTTGTTGAAGAGTCCGACCCCGACCTCGACCGTTTGGCAGGCTCGTTCAACGACATGGCTGACGCCGTCCAGACACGCATCGAACGAGAGGCCCGGTTTGCCTCCGACGTCAGCCATGAGCTGCGATCACCGATCACTGCCCTGACTGCGGCCGTTGAAGTGATGGACGGCCGCCGGGAAGAAGTTCCGGAGCGAACTCGCCAGGCGCTCGACGTCGTGGTCGGTCAGGTGCGACGATTCGACAGCATGGTGATTGACCTTCTCGAACTCTCACGGCTCGACGCAGGCGCGACCGACATGAATGTCGAGCGCCTCGACATCGTCGACCTGACCCACCGAATTGCCGGACGGTACGGCGCTCCGGACGTGCCGATCAGTGTTGCACCGCGAACTCGCCGCGAGGTGTCGGTCGACAAGGTGCGCTACGAACGCATTGTCGGCAACCTCATCGAAAACGCCAAGAATCACGGAGGCGGAGCTGTCGAGATTCAGATCGAACCGGCCCGGAACAAACGCATCCGCATCGCCGTTATCGACGATGGTCCCGGTGTGGCACAAGGAGAGCGCGAGCGGATCTTCGAGCGTTTCGCGCGCGGGAGCGCGGCTCGGCACCGGATCGGCACCGGACTCGGACTCGCCCTGGTCGCCGAACACAGCTCTGCAATGGGTGGCCGAGCCTGGGTTGAAGACGGCAAGTTCGGTGGCGCTCGCTTTGTGGTCGAACTCCCGATGGCGGTCGAAGCGTGAAGCTGCGGACGCGGACCCTGCTTGCAGCGCTTGCCGCCCAAGCGTTGGCGGTCGTTGCCGTCTCCTGCGGAGTGCCGACCGGCGATGCCACGTTTCAGGACATCGATGGTGACGTGCTCGGCGGGTTGAACGATCCGACCACAACGACGACGACAACGACGACAACGACGACAACGACGCTCGCTCCGCCGGCCCCTGACCCGGCGTTGCAAACCACCACGACGGTGCCCGTCACCGATCCGCCACCGCCTGCGGCGATGGTCACCGTCTACTTCATCAGTCGCGGGCTGCTTTCTCCTGCGACGTCCGAAGTCGATCCGTCGTACGGGCTCAACGAACTCGTTGTCTTGCTCGAAGACGGACCTCCCGATGACAGCGTCGGCGAGCGGCTGCAATCGTTCGTCGAGCCCGGCCTCATCGTCGGCACACCGACCAGCGAAAGTGGCATCATCCAGGTCGAGTTGGACGGTCAGGAATTCAACGCGATCGCCCTGCGCAATCAGCGCGAAGCGCTCGCGCAGATCGTTGTGACACTGCTCCAAAATACGCCGGCCGTCGGCCAGGTCTCTTTCACCATTGACGACCAGATCGTGTTGATCCCCACCGATAGCGGGTCCCAGGAAGCTGCATCCGTCGACGACTTCAACCGACTTCTGGGCGAGACCCGGTCGCCCAACGGAGGACCCAGCGACATCGTTGATCCGGTGAATGTCACAACCAGCATTCCCCAATAGCCGGCGCTGCTCAGTACCCGAGTCGCTCGACTCGTTCGGGTTTGCGCTGCCAATCCTTGTCGACCTTCACCCTCAGTTCGAGGTAGACACCTTCGGGCATCTGCTTGCGGGCAAGCTCACCGGCACGCTTCAAGATGGCTCCGCCCTTGCCGATGACCATCCCCTTTTGGCTGTCGCGTTCGACGAGAATGTTGACACGGATCCGAGGCCATTCCCATTCCACGACTTCCGTCGCGATCGAATACGGCAGTTCGTCGTGGGTCACCGCCAGCAGTTGCTCACGGACGAGTTCTGCAACCCAACGTTCCTCGGGCAGATCGGAGATCTCGTCATTGGGGAAGTACTGCGGGCCTTCCGGAAGTGTGCTGGCAAGATGATCAACGAGAGCGCCAATGCCCTCACCCGTCTTGGCTGAGACGGGAAAGTACTCTTTCGCACCCAGTTGACTGGCCGCTTGCAGCATCGCAAGCACCTGCTGGGGTTTGGCGATATCGGTCTTGTTGACGATGACGGTCGATGCTGACATGTCGAGATGATCGGCGACCCACTTGTCGCCCTTACCGAACTGCATTGTGGCGTCGAGCACCAGACACGTCGCGTCAACATCTTTCGCACTGTCGAGCGCCGTTGCATTCACTCGCTCGCCGAGCGCGGTTACTGGCTTGTGCAGCCCTGGCGTGTCGACGAACACCAGCTGACTCGTCGGCCTCGTGAGCACGCCCATGATGCGATGCCGTGTGGTCTGAGGCTTGTCGGAGACAATGCTGATCTTGCATCCGCAGATGGCATTCACCAACGACGATTTCCCGACGTTGGGTCGCCCGACAAAGGTGACGAAGCCCGACGTGTAACCGTCCGAATTATGCGGCGCATCAGAGCTGGTCGTTTCGTCGGTCACGAGACCAGTCTGCCAACCTCTCACCTATGACGCGCATGATCAACGGCATCGATGAAATGAAGACCCTTGTCGGCGAGCACCTCGGCTGGTCTCCGTACACGGAGATCACCCAGGAACAGGTCCAGCAGTTCGCCGAGGCAACCGGCGACCACCAGTGGATACACATCGATGTTGAACGTGCCAAGGCCGGGCCGTTCGGCGGCCCGATCACTCACGGTTATCTGACGTTGTCGCTTGGCCCCATGCTGTCGCCCCAGGTCTTCGGCGTGTCGGGCGTCGCGATGGGCGTCAACTATGGGGCCGGCAAGATCCGATTCCCGTCGCCTGTTCCCGTGGGCGCCAAGGTTCGGCTCGGCATCACGCTCGTCGCTGTCGACGACATCCCGGGTGGCGCTCAGGTGACGCAGCAATTCGTGTTCGAATGCGAAGGAGCCGAGAAACCCTCGTGTGTCGCGGAAGTCATCTTCCGCTACTACGTCTGATCAAGACGCCCATGCCGCACGCTCCATCCTCCGCACCGATCACCATCGGCCTTGCTGAAGTTCACGAGGCAATCTCGGCGACCCGGCCAGACGACTCGTGCCTCGTCTTTCGCGATCGTCGTTTCACGTGGGGTGAGGTGACCGAGCGCACTCGGCGGCTGGCCAACGCGCTGCTTGATCGAGGCCTCGGCTGCCACACCGAACGCAGCGATCTCGACGGCCACGACAGCGGCCAAGATCATATTGGCGTGTACCTCCACAACGGAAACGAATACCTCGAGGTGATGTTGGGTGCGCTGAAAGCGCGCGTCGCATCGTTCAACATCAACTACCGATATGTCGCAGAAGAACTGCGATACCTGCTCGACGATGCGCACGCGCGGGCTATCGTGGTGCACAGCCAATTTGCACCGATACTCGCCGAAGTCCTGCCCGACCTCGCGAACCTTGACGTGATCCTGCAGGTCCCCGACGATTCCGGGAATGATCTACTTCCCGGCGCAGTCTGGTACGAGGATGCCTTGGCCGCAGCATCACCCGACCGTCCAAACGTCAAGTGGAGCGCCGACGATCTTTACATGCTCTACACCGGTGGCACCACCGGGATGCCGAAGGGCGTCATGTGGCGAAACGGCGACGCCATGGTCGAGTGCTTTGGAGGTTCGCGCACAGCCACAACGGTAGAAGAATTCGTCGCCGAGGCAAATACTGGTCTCCAAGCACTGCTGGCACCTCCGTTCATGCACGGAGCGGGACACTGGATGAGCTTCCGCACCTGGTTGGGTGGTGGCACAATCTTCGTGCAATCAGTTCCCGAACAGCTCGACCCGGTCGACATCTGGACGCTCGTCGAAAGCGAACGCCTCAACTTCTTATTGATCGTCGGCGACGCATTCGCTCGTCCGCTGCTCGACGAACTTGAGCACCCAACCGGACGCGGGCCGTACGACCTCGAATCGCTGACGGTTCTGCTGTCCGGCGGTGCCGCCCTGTCGGCCAATTTGAAGGTGGAGTTCCTGCAGCACCTCCCCACGGTGATGATCGTCGACGGCCTCGGGTCATCCGAGGCCGGCGGCCAAGTGTCCCATGTGTCCGCTGGCGGCAATGCCTCGACGGGCACCTTCGAGCTGACGAGTGGCAATGTCATCCTGTCGCCCGAGCTTGATGCCGTGTTGGCCCCAACCGACACCACCACAGGGTGGTTGGCCAAGACCGGCCGCCTTGCGCTTGGCTACCTCGGCGACGCGGACAAGACCGCTCGCACCTACCCGACCATCGACGGTCAGCGCTACGCGGTGCCTGGTGACCGGGCCCGATTTGTCGATGACCATCCCGACGACTTAATGGTCGAACTGCACGGCCGCGATTCGGTCACGATCAACTCAGGTGGCGAGAAAATCTTCGCCGAGGAGGTCGAGGCTGCCGTCAAGGCGCACCCCGGCGTCTATGACTGCGTGGTTGCCGGACGGCCAAGCGAGCGTTGGGGCAGCGAGGTGGTAGCTGTCGTCCGAATTCGTTCCGGTCACGACGTCGCCGACACCGATCTCCTCTCCGAGGCCGCCCGGCACATCGCCCGATACAAGCTTCCAAAGGCAATCGTGCACGTGAATGAAATCGTGCGATCCCCCAGCGGCAAAGCGGACTACCGCTGGGCGAAATCGATCGCGCAGGCATAGCCAAAGGAGCACGGCGATCCAATGTGTGAGACTGCCACCGTGGGGAGGCGTCTTGCGGCATGGTGGCGGTGGGTCGTCCGCCCGTGGCGTTCGGCAGGGCTGATCCTGGCATTGATTGCGTCGTTCGCTCTCCCGGCGTTCATGGCCGCAAGCGCGGACCTGTTCCTCGTTTCAGCGTCCGACTCAATCACCCGCCAGGTGCTGGAGGATGATCCGACCGGTCTCGACGTCACCATCGTCGCCAGCGGAGCGCTGACACCGACGGGCATCGCCGATCTCGACGTTGCGATGCGCGGCCAACTTCAACGCGTCAGCCGGCTCGACGATCCGCAGCGGATCGTCTATGCCGACCTCGGTCTCCAGCGGCCCTCGCCAGACGGGATATCGCCGGCGGAGGCAATCATCGGATCAGGTGCACGATTCATCGCCAGCGAGGGCGCGATCGATGCCCTCGACGTCATTGAGGGCGACCGCAGCGTCGAGGGGGTGTGGATCTCCGAACGGGTGTCTCAGCGGCTGGAGCTGCCAGCCGGAACCCTCATCTCGATCAGTGACGGAAAGCCGCTGCCCATCGCCGGGGTGTTCGCAAACCTCTGGGAGGGTGAGCGTGATCCGTACTGGGACGACCTTCCCCCAGCATTCGTCCCGCGTTTCTCAGCGGTGTTCTCCGGACCGCTCAACGAGACGATGATCGTTCCCGAATCGGTGCTCCTCGGCCTCAGCACCGAAGGGCTCGTGCGCTGGGATGCGTCGATGACCGACTGGCCCGACAGCTACGCCGAGCTGTCGGCCCACGCAGGAAGGACACGCGGCATCGAGCGGTCATACACCGAGTCGAACGAATTGGCGGGCGCCCTCGCGGGGTTCACCGGGGCCGGCGGGCCGACGCCGACACTGACGACCGAGGTGTTTGACATCCGCGACGAGATCGACGTGATCGTCGCCGAACTCGACCAGCCGATCGCGACGGCGGCTCTCGGCGGGATCGTCCTCGGGTTGCTCGTGACAGCGGCCGGCGCAGCGTTCGCCGTGCGCAAGCGGGAGACCGAGGCGCGGCTGCTACGTGCCGACGGCGACGCCGCCTGGCGGTTCGCCGCTCGGGCAGTTGCGCAGTTCGCAGCACCTGCCGCGGTCGGCGCGGCGGTCGGAGTCGCCGCAGCATGGTTGTTGGTCGCAGCACCGGGTGGAGGCGTGCAGCCGAGCGCAGACGTGATCGACGTCCGTTCGATCGTTCGAGTCGCACTGGTCGGGCTCAGCGTCGCAGCCGTCACGACTGGCGCCGCTGCCAGTCGAGTGCTCCACACCCCGCGGTCGATGGTCGGGTCTCTTCGGCTGGCCGGGTTTCTCCCTGTGGTCGGCGTGGCGGCCGCGGCCTGGATCCAGGTCGGAGCAGAGGGCAACGCCGCCAATGTCGATCTACTTGTGATCTCCTTCCCGCTGGTGGGGCTGACCGCCGGCGTCGGGTTGGTCGTGCTCGCCGCGCAGTGGCTGATGCACCGTGCGCACCGCAGCGGCGGCTCACTTCCGCCGGCGCTGTTCCTTGCGTGGCGGCGGATCACCTCGGCCGATGCGAGCGCGGTGTTGCTCTCGGCAGCGCTGGGAATTGCGCTCGGACTGATCATGTTCTCGTCGAGCCTCGTCGCCGGACTCGACACCGCAGCCGATGCGAAAGCGACCACTGCCGTGGGGGGTGTGACCCAGGTACGGGTCGACGGTCTCCTCGACGCTGAGCTGCCAGAGGAGACGACGCTCGTCCGGGTGCTCACGACCCGCTCGACGATTGGCGGCAACCAGGTCACCATCCTTGCGGTCGACCCCGAGACGTACGCCGCCGCCGTCTCATGGCACCCGACGTTCGGGTCATCGGCCGCCGAAGTCATCACCGCGCTCGAACAACCGGTCGATGCTGACGTCGCTGTCGTGGTCGCAGGGCAGTTTGCGGTTTCGAGCGAGGCGGGATTCGGCACGTCGAAGGTGACGTCGTATGCGGTTGTCGACACCGTCAACGCCGCCCCGCTCACCTCGGAGATCTCTCCGACCCTGCTGGTCAGCGCTGACCTGGTCGATGCTGTTGCCCTGCGCAAACACGACGCCGAGCGCCCTTCCGACGTCGATGCCGACGAGTGGACGGATCAGTTCCAGTCGCCGCTCCTGCGTGCTCGGCCGGTGTTGATCTCGCAGCTCGACCGAGCGTCGTTGACCACCTTCTTCGACGACAATGGGATCTCGGTGCGGGAGCTCGTGACGCTCGCAGACCGTCGTGATCTGGTCGGAAACCGCGCCGCCCGATGGACATTCGAGTACGTCAGTCTGCTCGCCGTGATCGCCGGGCTGGCGGCGCTCGGCACATTGTTCTTCTACCTCTCCGAGCAGCGCGCCAACCGCCAGCTCTCGACCGTGATGGCCGAGCGGATGGGGCTGCGCCAACGCACTGCCGCTGCCGCTGCCGTCGGTGAGGTGCTGGGATTGGTCGTGGTCGCGTTCGTCGCCGGTACGTCGGTCGGGCTCGTCGTGGCGACGCGGCTCTTCGACCGCTTCGAGCCAGATCCGCGCCTTGCGCCCGACGTAGGGCTCGACGCGCCATGGGCGCTTGTCGGCGGAATCGCGGCCGTGGCGACCGTCGTCGTCGTACTCGCGGCGCTGGCCAACCAGTGGCTTGCCGGCCGCCGAACGTACGGGGAGGTCCTGCGTGGAAGCTGACATCCACCGGCCGGTCATTGAGTGCGTCAGCCTGTTGCGCGTCTACGAGTCCGCGACAGGCCGCGTGCAGGCGGTGCGCGGAGTGGACCTGACAATTGAGTCAGGTCGGTCAGTGGCAGTCGTCGGACCGTCGGGGAGCGGCAAGTCGTCGCTGTTGCGGCTGATCGGCGGGCTGGACGAACCGACTGCTGGCGACGTCTCAATCAACGGGGTGAGCCTGGTCCGCCTGTCCGGCGGAGAACGGCGCAGGATGCGAGCTCGGCTGCTTGCCCATGTGCACCAGCGGCCGATGGACAACCTCCTTGGGCACCTGACCGCGCTCGAACAGGTCGTGCGGGTTGCCGAGCGGCGTGGGGTCGGGGTCGAGGAGTCGCGCGAGATGCTCGACGCGCTCGGCCTCGCCGCCCGCGCGGACCATCTGCCCGACCAAATGTCCGGTGGCGAGCAGCAACGTCTGGCGTTCGCCCGGGGTGCAGTCGGCTCGCCAGCGGTGATCATCGCGGACGAGCCGACCGCCGAGCTCGACACGGCGAGCACCGATCGCGTGCTCGATGCAATCGAGCGGCTGTCTGGCGAAAGGATCACCGTCTTGGTGGCGACTCACGATCCGCGAGTGCTGGAGCGAGTCGACGAGGTCGTGATGCTGCGCGATGGCTCCGTCGCGTCGGTCACCGACTCCGGCATCGAGCTGGCGGTGATCGATCACGCCGGGCGGATCCAGCTCCCGCCGGAAGTTCGTGCACACTTTCCAGATCGACGGGCGCTCGTGTCGTGGGACGCCGAGCGGCGGACGTTCACCGTGGAGGAACCGTGACCATCGTCGTTCGACTCACCGACGTGACCAAGCGGCACCACCGTGGGCGCGAGGTCGTGACTGCGGTCGACCACGTCTCGCTCGAGTTGCCGTCCGGCTCGATGATCGCGCTGGCCGGGCCCTCTGGATCCGGCAAAACGACGTTACTCAACCTGATCGTCGGCGGCGACGTGCCCGACGAGGGCGCGATCGACGGACCAGCCGGTCTGGCGGACTGGTCATCCTTGGCAATCGTGCCGCAGGCGCTGGGCCTCTTGCCCGAGCTGACGATCGGGGAGAACATCGGGTTTCCGCTGCGGCTCGGCGCGCGTGTTGCAACCGACCCCAGCGAAGTGATGGACCGACTCGGGATCGGCGCAGTCGCCAACCGTCCACCCGAAGAGACGTCCTTGGGCGAGCAACAACGCGCGGCGGTGGCCCGGGCGTTGGTGACGTCACCAATGCTCCTCGTTGCCGACGAACCGACCAGCCATCAGGACGAGGCGAACACCGACCGGGTGACCGCAGCGCTCGCCGACATCGCCGCAGCGGGCTCGTGCGTGTTCGTCGCCACCCATGACAACCGAGTGCTCAACCACTGCGACCTCGTGCTGCAGATGCGCGATGGCGTGGTCACCACCCGGCGCTAGCTGCATTCGGCCGGGACGCGCGACCTCCACACAGACCGTCTCGGAGCTCAGGAGCGTTGCGCAGGACTCACGGAACGGTGCCGCCCACCTCCTTCTGTCTCGCGCTCGTCTGCGGCCGGAACACCATTGCCTCAGCGCGTGAACGGTTGCTTCGCCCATCTTGGGTGAGCAGAGCCGTGCGGCGCTCCGGTTTTACCCGCATGGATTCGCCCAGTTCATCTATGGTGAGCAGCGAACCTCACGGACAGATGAAAGGCGGGCCTGACATGGGTCTTCTCGACAAACTCAAGGGCGAACTCGTTGACATCATCGAGTGGATCGATGATTCCCGCTCGACA
>Ga0115571_1002442_pt1 | contig 12243 bp, 10 predicted proteins | sample COGITO_mtgs_1205_FD_87293 | JGI IMG/M metagenome (GOLD analysis project Ga0115571, IMG submission 87293) | Pelagic marine microbial communities from North Sea - COGITO_mtgs_120531 | ecosystem: Environmental > Aquatic > Marine > Epipelagic | place: Germany:Helgoland, sampling site Kabeltonne...
AATATGTAATGACTACTTAGTTTTTTTTAAAAAAAATTGAATTAAGTAGGATGCAATTATTACAGTAAATACTCCTAATACATTAAGCCACAAGTAGGGCATGTAGTCGTTATACCAAACACTCAATACTATTAATTGTGTGATTATTGCTCCATAAAAAACCGCATTTGATTTTATATACTTTATAAAAAAAGCTATCAAAAATATTCCTAAAACATTTCCGTAAAAAAGAGAACCAATAATGTTTACTAATTGTATTAAGTTATCTGCCAGATATGCAACACAGGCTATACCAATTGCGAATAATCCCCAAAACACTGTAAATATTTTAGTAGTATTTACGGTCTCAATTTCACTGGATTTTTCTTTTTTATTTCTATTATATAAGTCGATTGTTGTTGTTGTTGCTAATGCATTTAGTTCACTAGCAGTTGATGACATAGCAGCACTTAAAATTACAGCAATTAATAAACCAATTAGCCCACTAGGTAAATTGTTTAAAATAAAACTTATAAAAACATAATCCTTATCATTAGACTCAATTCTATTTAAAGAATTATTAGAAACTTCATTTATGATTTTCTTTGCCTTATCTCTAATTTCTTTTTCTTTTTGATTAAGCTCTTTAATTTCTAATAAACTTTTAGCTTTATTTTTATTATCTAAGAAGTCGTTAGTAGCCTTACTTTTCAAGAAATAAACATTGCCTAAGGATTTTTCTAGTTTAGAATATTCATTAGCTTTTTCTGAACTAGAAATTTTAATTTCTGCTTGTGGGTTAAAATTTAAAGGCGAAGGATTAAATTGGTAAAAAATAAATACCATAACTCCAATGAAAAGAATAAAAAACTGCATTGGAATTTTTAAAATACCATTAAATATCATCCCCATTTGCATCTCTTTTAAAGATTTTCCAGACAGATATCGTTGTACTTGACTCTGATCAGTACCAAAATAAGATAACATTAAAAAAGTACCACCTAATATCCCACTCCATACTGTATACCTGTTTTCTAAATCAAAGGAAAAATCTAAAATTTTCATTTTATCATTTGCTCCTGCTAATTCAATTGCTTTACCTAATGTTACATTTTCAGGTAATGAATAAATAATTATTAAAAAAGTTATTATCAAACCAGTAAAAATTACACCCATCTGATATTTTTGAGTATAATTAACTGCCTTTGTTCCTCCAGAAACAGTATATATTATTACTAATAACCCTATAATTATATTTAAAGTAGTTAAATCCCATCCTAAAACTGAAGAAAGAATAATTGCTGGAGCAAAAATAGTTATTCCAGCTGCCAAACTTCTTTGTATTAAAAATAGTACTGAGGTTAAGGTTCTTGTTTTTAAGTCAAATCTAGATTCTAAGTATTCATAAGCAGTAAAAACTTTTAACTTGTGATATATTGGAATAAACACCATACATATTATTATAATAGCTATTGGTAATCCAAAATAAAACTGAACGAAACCCATTCCATCATTAAAAGCTTGACCTGGTGTTGATAAAAAAGTTATTGCGCTAGCTTGTGTAGCCATTACAGATAGTCCAACTGTCCACCATTTAGCTTCATTCCCTCCTTTGATATATTCAACAGAATTTTTTGCACCCCTTGTTTTTAGAGTTCCATATGCTACTATTAGTAGTAGGGTAGAGCATAAAATGATCCAATCAAGTAGTTGCATTAAGAGAATATTATTGTTATAAAATAAAAAATAATTAGATAAGAAATGTTAGCTATTAATAGTACTGAATATAATCGGGTCCATTTTTTTTTCACTTTTTCCATAGTTTATAAATTCATTAATTCTTTGTAGAGCAAGCGAGTAGGAAGCCCCATTACATTGTTGTAAGTACCATTAATATTAATTATGCCAATATACCCAATCCAATCTTGAATTCCATATGCGCCGGCCTTATCCAATACTTTGTTGTTTGATATATAAAAATCTATTTCTTTTTCAGTTAAATGCTTAAAAGTGACTTCTGTAGTTTCATTTATAATTTTTTTTGATTCTAATGTTTTAATGCAAAATGAGGTAATTACTTTATGAGTTTTGCCACTTAAAGTCAGTAGAATTTCTTTGGCATTTTTATTATTTTTTGGCTTTCCTATAGCTTTTCCATTTAACCATACAATTGTATCGCTAGTGATGACAATAGTGTTTTTATTTAATAACTCAGAGTAGTAACTAGCTTTTTTATTAGCTATAAAATCTGTTATTTGTTCTGCATTTAAGTTATTAGGGTAGGATTCATCAAAATCTAACTTAATTGACCTGAATTTAATATCAAGCTCATTGAAAAACTTGATTCTTCTAGGAGATTGAGATGCTAAGATAATCTCATAATTAGAAAGCTTTTCTTTTAACATATTGAATCAATCTATTTGTGCATTATTAAAACTGTTCCATTTACCATGAATCTTCATTACTTGTTCAATAACATCTCGAACAGCTCCTTTTCCGCCATTTTTACTTGATATATAATTACAATAATCTTTTACTTCATTTACAGCATCTTGTGGGCAACAAGATAGTCCAACAATTTTTAAAACAGGTATATCTGGGATGTCATCACCCATATAAAGTATATTTTTTAAGTCTACGTTAGAGGATGCGATAAATGAGTTTAATTCCTTTATTTTGTTATGAGCACCTAAATATATAAACTCAACACCTAATGCTTTAAGTCTGTCTCTAACTCCTTCATTTGTACCACCAGAAATAATAGCAATGTTGTATCCAGCATCTAAAGCCGCTTTTAATGCAAACCCATCTTTAACATTCATTGTTCTTAACATCTCACCATTACTGGTGATTGTCAAAGATCCATCTGTTAATACACCATCAACATCAAAAATGAAAGTTTCAATTTGAGATAATATTTCTTTATAATTTTTCATGTTCTAAATTGTTAATTAAGTAGGTTATAAGTTCATAGAGTTCCTTATGTTTTTCGCTCTTCAAAGCAAGTAGATGTTTATTTATAGTTTTACTATCCCCTCTAATTGCAGGACCAGTTTGAGCTACTTTAGGATCTAATGTATAAATTTTATTAACTGTTTCACTAATTAATGGTTTTAAAATATTAAAATCAATCTTTGATTTATCAGTTATTTCTTTGGCTATAGTATACATATGGTTTGTAAAATTATTTACAAAAACTGCAGCTAAGTGTAATTTTTCTCTTTGATTAGAGTCTATTTCATGATATGAGCAGCCCAAAGCTTTGGATACATTTTTTAATGTAATCATGTCTACAGGATTACTAGACTCAATACAAATTGGGATTTTCGAAAAATCAATTTCACTTTCTTTTGAAAAAGTTTGAAGAGGATAAAAAACTCCAGATCTATTTTTTGGATCTAATACATCTATTGGTTTACTTCCTGATGTATGGCAAACAAACCTATTTGTGAATGACAGTTGAGTAGATAAATCATGAATTGAATCATCATTTACAGCCAGAACGTACATATCAGCAAACTCTAATTGATCTAATTGATCAGTGATTTTAACAAAATTCGAATATTTAGATATGTCTTTTAAATTTCTACTATACCATTGTTTGATTTCAAACTTAGAATTATTTTTAAAAGCTTTAAATAAATGTGTACCAACATTACCAGAACCTAAAATGACAACTTTAATCATAAAGCTAAATTAAGGAACTAATAGGACTAAAAAAACTTTAATTATTTAACAAATATTTACTATTTATATAAATTAAAAGAGAACATTTCTTTGTAAATTTGCAGACTCTATTTATAAATATTAGAATGATAAAAAAGATTTTTAATTTATTGTTTTCGACCCGACTGACAGGTATTCTCTTTATTGTTTTTGCTGTAGCAATGGCTGTTGGGACTTTTTTAGATGCAGGTCAAGACACCTCACCAACTCCTTATTCAAGAACATTGATTTTTAATGCTCTTTGGTTCGAGTTAATTATGTTGTTTTTTATTATAAATTTTACAGGAAACATTTTTAAATATAATCTTTTTAGCTTAAAAAAATGGCCAGTCTTACTACTTCATTTTTCTTGGATTTTTATTATTCTGGGTGCTTTTATTACAAGATACTATGGCTACGAAGGTGTAATGAGTATTAGGGAAGGGGAAACTGAAAACTCTTTTATAAGTGAAAAAACTTACATAAAAATGTACATAGATGGAGATTATGCTATTGATGGAATTTATCAAAGACGTGCTATTGAAGTGCCTGTTGATTTTTCACCAAGGCTAAAGAATAAATTTAATTATAATACCACTTACGGAGATAAAAAAATTAACATTGAATTAGTTGATTTTATACAAGGAGCAGAAAAAGATATTATTCCCGATGTAAACGGGGAAGAATATTTAAAAATTGTTGAAGCCGGTGATGGCGTACCTCATAATCATTTTTTGAAAATGGGTGAGGTTCAAAGTTTACACAATGTTCTTTATGCTTTAAACAAACCTACCAAAGGAGCTGTCAATATTACTTACACAGACAATGCCGAATTATTTATTGAATCTCCTTTTGAGGGTGAGTATATGATCATGGCATCTGGTACAAACGGAATACTAGAAAAAGACAAAAAACAAGTTTTAAATTTACGATCTAGATATTTAATTGGTAATCAAGCTATAGTTTTTCCAAAGAATGTAGTCAAAGGTGTGTTTGATATAGTTCAAAAACCAGAAATTTTAAAGAGTGACGAAGATGGAATTGCTTTAAAAATATCATCTGATGGTGAAGAAAAAATTATTAAGGTTCTAGGAGGGAAGGGAATCAACAGTCCTTTTGAGGAATTTGTTGTCGATGGACTTAATTTTAATATCAGATATGGAGCAAAAGTTTATGATTTACCATTTAGTGTAAAATTAAATGATTTTATCGCTGATAAATACCCTGGTAGCGAGACTAGTTACTCTTCTTTTGCAAGTGAAGTCACTGTTATTGATGATAAACCATTTGACTTTAGAATTTTTATGAACAATATTCTAAACCATCAAGGTTATCGCTTTTTTCAGGCATCCTTTGATCCTGACGAAAAAGGAACTATACTTTCAGTAAATAAAGACGCTTTAGGGACATTTGTAACTTACCTAGGCTATATTTTATTATATATTGGATTAATGGCTATTATGTTTGCTAGATTTACAAGATTTGATTTCTTGCGCAATCAAATTTCAAAAATCAAAAAACAAAAACAAAAGCTAGCATTAGTTTTACTTTTTTTATCCTCTGTGAATCTTTTCTCACAATCAAATGACACCCACCTTCATGACAAAACAGATGTAGAAATTATTGATTCTATATTAAGTAAAAATATTGTTCCAAAGAGTGAGGCTGCAAAATTTGGTAATATTGTAATTCAAGATCTTTCTGGTAGAATGATGCCAGTAAATACTTTTGCATCTGAATTTTTGAGAAAATTAAGTAAAAAAGATTACTATGGAGAATTTGATGCTAATCAAGTTTTTCTCTCCATTCAAGAAAGCCCACTTCTTTGGTATAATGTCCCTGTAATCTACCTTAAGATGAAAAAAGGAGATTCAATTAGGAGTATAATTGGTGCTAATAATACTAAAAAGTATGTCCCTTTAGTTGATTTTTTTACTGAAAGAGGTGAATATAAGTTAGCTCCTTATTTAGAAGATGCTTATAAAGCACAAGTTCCTACCGGTTATCAAAAAGAATTTAAAGAGACTGACCAAAGGGTTAATCTTTTATACAACATGATTGAGGGTAAATCATTAAAATTTTTCCCAATACCAGATGATGAAAATGATAAATGGATTTCTCCAAAAGAAAACATAGAAGATTCAAGTTTAGTAAAAGATTCTCTTTACTCAAATTTTATTAATACAGGCTTCAAAACATATTTATATATGCTTAACGAAGATAAGATTATGAATGAATTTAGTCAAAGCAATAATATTTTACAAGGAATTTTAAGTGCTCAATATAAATTCGGAGGTGATGTTATGCTGAGTACTGAAAAGATTGAAGCGGAAGTCCTTTATAATAAATATGACATTTTTAAAAAGTTATTTAGTTGGTATTTATATGCTGGAACATTTCTGTTTATTATCTTAATAACACAGATATTTAAAAACAATAATATCATTAATTTATCTATTAAGACTTTAAAGTTTGTAATTATATTTTTATTTATAATACACACTTTTGGATTAATATGGAGATGGTACATCTCAGGACATGCTCCTTGGAGTGATGCATATGAATCGATGATTTATGTAGCTTGGGCTACTATGTTTTTTGGTCTTGCTTTTGGAAGAAAAAGTGATTTAACTTTAGCATCAACAACTTTTATCGTTTCAATGATACTTATGATAGCTCATTGGAGCTGGATGGATCCTGCTATTGCAAATTTACAACCTGTTTTAGATAGTTATTGGTTGATGATACATGTCGCAGTTATAGTGGGTAGCTATGGTCCATTTGCCTTGAGTATGATTCTCGGGTTTGTTTCTTTATTTTTAATGATACTAACCAACTCATCTAACAAATCTATAATGAAACTTAATATTAAAGAGCTTACATTAATTAATGAGATGTCTTTAACTGTAGGTCTTGTTATGTTAACTATTGGTAATTTTCTTGGTGGTATGTGGGCAAATGAAAGTTGGGGAAGATATTGGGGTTGGGACCCTAAAGAAACTTGGGCTTTAATAAGTATTATGGTTTACGCTTTTGTATTACATATGCGTTTAATTCCTGGTTTAAAAAGTAGATTTGTATACAGTATAGCATCAATATTATCCTTTGCTAGTATATTAATGACTTATTTTGGAGTTAACTTTTACCTTGCTGGTCTTCATTCCTATGCTAAAGATGACCAACAAATAAGTTTCCTGTATTCAGCAATAGCATTGTTAATTGTTATAATTATGGGAGTTTTAGCTTATCCTAAACATAAAAAGTATTTAAAAAATTAATTGTAATTTTAAATCAATTAATATAGTAATGAAAAATAATAATAAGGGTGAAAATACTATATGTACTCATGAAGGAGAAGTAGTTGATAAGCAATTTGGCGGGTCTGTATCCCCAATTTTTGTATCAACTTCCTATGAGTATATAAATAAAGATATTAGTAGGTATCCCAGGTATTTTAACACTCCAAATCAAGAAGCATTGTGTAAAAAAATATCTGCATTAGAATGCTCTGAATCTGCCATGATTTTTGGATCAGGAATGGCTGCAATTAGTACAACACTTTTGGCTTTTTTATCATCAGGAGACCATATTTTATTACAAAAAGATATTTACGGTGGAACTAGAAATTTAGTTGAAGCCCAGTTTAAAAGATATAATATAGACTATACTTTTACTGATGATATTGATTTAAAATTTTTTAAATCTGCAATTAAAAAAAATACTAAAGTTATATATATAGAGACTCCATCTAACCCACTTTTAAAAATTGTCGATATCGAAAAAATCGCACAATTTGCAAAATCAAAAAATATAACAACAATTATTGATAATACTTTTGCTACTCCAATAATTCAAAAACCTATTTTATTTGGTGTTGATGTTGTCCTTCATAGTGCTACAAAATATTTTGGAGGACATAGTGATATCAGTGCTGGAGCAGTAGCTGCTTCACAAGCTCATATTGACAAGATATGGAACTTAGCAAAAAATTTAGGAGGTAATCTCAGTGATTACTCCGTATGGCTTTTAGAAAGAAGTATGAAAACTCTCTCAATAAGGGTTAAGGCTCAACAAAAAAATGCAAAAAGATTAGCTAAATATTTGTCAGAGTCTCGTTTTGTGAAAAAAGTTTATTATCCTGGACTTAAAAATCATCCTAATCACAATCTAGCAAAAAAACAAATGAAAGGATTTGGGGCAATGATTTCTTTTGAATTTATTGATAAAATTGATCCTTCACTATTTCTAACTTCCTTAAATTTAATCAAACCCTCCATGAGTCTTGCAGGAGTTGAAAGTACTATGCTCAGTCCTGCTGAAACATCTCATTACCTTTTAACTGAAAAAGAGAGACTTAGTCAAGGAATAACAAATGAGTTAATTAGATTTTCTGTTGGAATAGAGAACAAAAAAGATATAATAATGGATATTGAACATGCAATTAAACTTTCAATTAAATAATTAATATGAAATTAGATATACTTGCAATAGGAGCCCACCCAGATGATGTCGAATTAGGATGTGCAGGAACTTTAGCTAAAGAAATCCACCAAGGAAAATCTGTAGGTATTTTAGATTTAACAAGAGGTGAACTAGGAACAAGAGGTAGCGCTGAAATTCGAGATAAAGAATCTGCAGCTGCAGCAAAAATTTTAAATATTAAAGTAAGAGAAAATTTATCTTTTTCTGATGGTTTTTTTATCAATGACAAACATCATCAAATTGAGATTATAAAAATAATTAGAAAATATAGACCTGATGTGGTCTTTTGTAATGCTGTTGATGATAGACATATTGATCATCCAAAAGCAAGTCAATTAGTTAGTTCATCATGTTTTTTAAGTGGACTTACCAAAATTAATACAAAATTAGATGGATCAAATGTTTTTCAAGAAGAATGGAGGCCTAACTTTATTTACCACTATTTACAATGGAAAAATATATCGCCAGATGTATGTGTTGATATTTCTGATTTTATGTCAATTAAATTAAAAGCTGTAATGGCTTATGAATCTCAATTCTTTAAAGAAGGTGTAAATATGAAAAACACTCCAATTTCTACCAAAAATTTTATAGATAGTGTTGAGTATAGAGCTAGAGATTTGGGCCGTCTTTGTGGAGTGAATTACGCAGAGGGTTTTACAGTTGAAAGGTGTCCACTAGTAAATTCAATTTTTGATTTAAAATAGTTTTTAAAAATCTTTGTAACATATAACAAAAGATTTACATTTGCATCCGTTACAAATGGTGGTTGTAGCTCAGTTGGTTAGAGCATTGGTTTGTGGTACCAAGGGTCGCCGGTTCGAATCCGGTCTTCCACCCAAAAAAAAGCCTTTCTTAAGAAAGGCTTTTTTTGTTCTATTGTTTGTTTCGAATTCTTTCGTCTCTATTAGCTAATTCCCATGCGGTATGAAATATTAACTTAGTTCTTTGTTGAAGTAAATCAAACTCAATTTTATCTACTGTATCGGTTGGTTTGTGATAATCTTCATGAGTACCAGAAAAATAAAAAATTATAGGGATATTTTTTTCTGCAAAGTTATAATGATCAGATCTGTAATAGTATCTGTTTTCAATATATCTTCCAGATTCAAAGACTTTTCTCGTCGGGTCGTTATATCTATAGTCTAAAACTAAATTGGAATATTTTTTTGCAGTTTCTTCTGAAACATTGTGCAAATCTTGTGATATTATGTCAGATCCGATTAGGTAAATATAATTTCTGTTTTTCTCCTCTCTATTTGGATCGATTCTTCCAATCATATCAATATTAAGGTTTGTAACTGTATTTTTTAGAGGTACAAGAGGGTCGTAATTTGTATAATATTTAGAACCTAATAACCCTTTTTCTTCTGCGGTCATGTGTAAAAATATAATGGATCTTCTTGGTCCATAACCATCTTTAACTGCCTTTTGAAACGCTTCTGAAATTTGCATTATTGCAACTGTTCCCGAACCATCATCATCAGCTCCATTATATACCTCACCATCACTCATACCAACATGATCTAAATGTGCTGTTATTATTATATATTCATCTGGAAATTCACTTCCTTTAATTACAGCAGCAACATTTTGAGAATTGATTTTTTCTTCTTGAATATCATATGTAATATTAATTTTTGTTTTAATTTTTTTACTCGAATTAGGAAGATTATTTTTCTGTTTTTTCATTATTTCATTAGAAATTTTTTCTCCTATAAAAAAACTTGGAATATCAAAACTTTCATCGCTTTTTGATGTTACGTCTAACTCAAGTCTTTCATTATCTTCATGTCCACGTCTTTTATACCAATCCCCATATCTCTTTAGCATATCTTGATCTATGTATAAAAATGCGACAGCACCTAAATCAATTGCTTGTTGCTTTTTTAATGTAAATGATCCTCTTTTAGACCATTTGCTTTGCTCTTTAGATTTGGTTAAACTATAATTTCCTTCTTTATTTTTGGGCTCTCCTTTAATTGCTATTACTATTTTGTTTTTTACATCGATATTTTCATAATCATTGTAAATTGAATCATTAATTCCATATCCTACATAAATTACTTGTTTAGATTTTACATCAAAATTATTATCTCCAGCTGAAAGTATTACATAATCATCATATTTTACAAACTCATTATTGTTTATAGTGATACTGACTTCAGGTTCTTTAATTGAAATTAGAGGAACAGTTTGAAAGTAGGTATCTTTAATTAGGGATTCAATATTGTTTTTAATGTAATGTTCTTTTAGATATTCAACAGCAATTGTTTGTCCTTTTTTTCCAGCTTCTCTTCCTTCAAATTCATCAGATGAGTAAGTATATAACTTCTCTTTTAATTCATCCAGTTCAATAGTATTAGAATAATCTAAAGATGTTTGTGATTGTAAACTAAAATATGTTAGAAATAAAAAAAATGATAATTTGTAACTTTTCATGATATTGGGTTTTTTTCAAATTTCCACATAAACAATTGATTTTTATCATAAGAAATTGTTAAAAACTCTAATTTTTAATTACATTTAGATAAACAATTAAAAAAAATAAATAAATGAAGAAACTAAATATTAAAATTCCATTGACACTAATCCTAATTAGTATTTTCTCATGCAACTTTAATGTTGGTAATGATTATGCTGCAACAAATGATAATGTCGATATGACAGCTGTCGAATTAGAAGTTAAAGATGTTATTGCTACAACTCTTAATTTTTTTCAAACTGGAAATATTGAAGACGCTAAAGCTGTTTTCTCTAACGATGCAGTTTTAATTGGAACTGATGAAGCTGAGTTTCTTACAGGCTGGGAAGAAATTGAACCTTCAATTATAGCTCAATTAGCTGTTATTAAAGACGCTAAATTTGACACCAGAAATCTTAATATTACCATTAGTAATTCTGGTGATATGGCATCTTACACTTCAATTATTGACTTTTCTTTTACAGCTGGAGGAGAGGCAGGAAGTTTAAAGAACGTAAGATACTCTGGGGTTATTAAAAAGATGGATGGTGTATGGAAAACAACTCAAGTTCACTGGTCAATTGGCTTAGCTGGACAAGCAGTAGAATATTAACAATAAATAAATAAATAAATATGAAAAAAATAATTTTAATTTTAGCTGTAATAATTACAGCATGTAACGCACCTGTAGAAGTAAATTCTGAAGCTTCACAAGGCGCTGGTTTTTTCTTACCACAACCAGGCGAAAAATTTGTTGTTGCTAGTGATGATATTACTGGTGTATGGAAGAAATATATCGATGCTCATAACAAAAGAGATATGGAGTCTATATTAGCTATGGAATCTGATTCTTTATTGATTGTTGATCCTGTAGGTAATAGAATTTCAGGTAAATCAGCTCATAAAGAAGCTTTGACAGCATGGTTTGAGGCAGAAGAGCCTAAATGGAATATGTATTGGGCTATGCCTTACAAGGGAGTCTCAGGTGGAGAAGAATGGATTATTGCTGGTCATACAGTAACAACAAAAGTTGATGGTAAAGTTGTTGAACAAAACCACATGATTGATGCAAAAATCACTGATGGTAAGGTAGAGTTATTTTATGTATATGCACAAGATATCCCAGCAAAAGAAACTGTGGAATAAAATAATTTCTAATTCATAAAAAAAGCATTCTAATTTTAGAATGCTTTTTTTTATTTATCATAACTAAAATATGATTTTTATTCCATTTCTTCACTTAGAGCTAATTCTGCCATCATTTCTTGTGTATCATAATTGTGATATTCTTCAATTATTTTTCCATCCTCTCCCCATTTAATGCCTATGTGTGCGGGAAGAACAATTGTTTTACCAGTTACTTTTCCTGTAGCATTCCAATCAAACCAGGATTGAGTTAAAGTTGAACTAGGATATTCCCCTATCGCTGGATAGGTAATGGTTTGAACCCAAACTCCAAGATCTTCTCCGCCTTCTTCACCAAAAGTCATAAGTATAGGGTCAAAACCAGCATGTTGAGCCTCTAACAAACCAACAAATTCGTCAAGACTAATAGGTTGTTTGGAGTTTAAATAAACATCAATATCTGGAGACCAAAGCTCTTTCAGGCCATC
>Ga0115571_1002461_pt1 | contig 12210 bp, 8 predicted proteins | sample COGITO_mtgs_1205_FD_87293 | JGI IMG/M metagenome (GOLD analysis project Ga0115571, IMG submission 87293) | Pelagic marine microbial communities from North Sea - COGITO_mtgs_120531 | ecosystem: Environmental > Aquatic > Marine > Epipelagic | place: Germany:Helgoland, sampling site Kabeltonne...
AAGGCGCCGGGGCCCAAGGTGCAGGCGACGTCGCTCGAGGCGATCGAGGCCCAGATGGACCCGACGATCGAGTTGGGACGGCTGGTGGACGAGGGTAACTTCGAAGGGGCGTTCCAGAAGGCGTTAGGGATGGCGTCGGTCGAGATGGTGACGTGGACGTGCGGACGATGCGAGCCCGCTCGCGACGACATCTTCGGGAGCGTGCCGGTGCCGCTGTCGCAGACCGTGCTGCTCTCCCTGATGCAGCAGCTGAGCAGCGACTTGGACACCGACGCGTCGTTGAAGCTGCAGTGGATCCAGGCGGCGTGCCTGGCGATGGACCCGAGCGACGCGTCACTCGCGCAGGCGCTGCCCGTCATCCTCGGCGCGGTGTTCGACTCGCTCACGGAGACGGCGCGCGACGCGAACACGCCGCCCGCCGTGAAGGGTGACCTGCGGCTGGTGCTCCACGTCGTCAACTCTCTCTTGTCGTCGTTCAAATAGATGCGAGTGTGATTTGTGACGATGTTCAGTTGTTATTTCCTAAGTGTCCCTATCACCATCACCTATCACCTATCAGCTACCTTCGTATCACCACCCATCACGCGTTGGCCAGGGAGCCGAGGGCGAGCTCGTTCCACTTCTCCGGCTGTGGCTTGCCGACGGCATCGTTGTTATCGTCCACGTCGTCCGTGGGTGGGGTCACGCCCGGGGGTAGGGGTACCTCTGCGGGTTTGGGACGGGACGGGCGGGGGTCAGCGCGATGACTCGTCGGGCGAACCGAGGAAGCGGAGGGATGGACGTGAAGTGAGATCCGGGCGCGTCTCGTGGTATCTTGATGGTGACTCACCGTCGAATGGGAGGGTATCCGCGCGCCACTCGTCGTCGACGATGTCCAGGAGTTGTCCGGCGACCATCACGGTCGCGTCCGAGCCGCTCATCTCGCCCTCGCGCGGCTGCGTTGTGAGTCTGATTCAAACTTTTGGCTTTTTGTGAAGGCAACCTCAACCGCCGACACGATTTCCAACCAATTGGGATTTCCGAGACCTCTCGCCTCTGTCCACATCGACGCGCGCGTGTTCAATCTCGCACGAGCCTCATAGAAGCTCGCCCACGGACGTTCATCGAGCGTTCAATCGGGTTGTGACCTCGATCCACGCGTCCACGTCCCGAACCCACCGCGTTCCGTGTTAATTGCCCGATGCCCCAGAAGCAACTGAAGGGCGCCGGTAAGAAAATCACCAAGCAAGGCAAGAAGGCCCCCGCCGCGAACAAGCACGGCAAGGGTTCCATCACCAAGAAGGGCAAGTTCAACTTCAAGCCCAAGCTCGTGGGTGCCGGCTCGTCCAGGCTCCTGGAGAAGATCAAGGCCAACAAGGAGGTGAGCCGAGTTATCAACGACAAGAACGAGCTCGAGGCGGCGCGACGCGCGACGCAGACAGGAGGCAAGATGGCCGTGGTCCGGCCCCCGCCCGACGCCCAGGTCCAGGTCCGAGGCCCAAAGCCAAAGAAGAGCAACAACAAAGGTCCGGTCGTGAAGATTCCCGCCAAGACGACCCTCAACCCGTGGTAAACGAGGGCGGCATCTCACGACACGACAGTTAGGAATTGGATAGTATAGATCGACGCGGCGGAAGGAGGCGGCCATGGATGCCGGCGAGGGGCTCATCGAGGCCAGGGCACACGCCCTCGAGCTCATCGTCAGGGTCACCGGAGACCAGACGTGCTACGTCGCGCTCCCACAGCGCGTCGTCGGCACCCTCAACGCCGCGGCGCCGCCGTTACCCTTGCCCCTCGCGCTGATCAAATCGTCGTCATCCTCGAGGCATTCATCCTCGAGGGGCGACGGACCCGCGGGCAGGCAACACGGCCGAGGTGGCGACCGAGGCGGCGGCGACACGGCTACGCACCACACGCGGGGCAGTCAGTCCGCGCCGCTGTTCGTGGCGTGGGCCGGTGCCACGTGTTCATCCGTCGGATCCGAGGATGCCGTCGAGATGTCGCTGGCGCTCGCCGACTGCCTCGGGCTGCGCGACGGCGACGTCTGCCGCGTCACCGGGCGGCCCAACGCGCCGTACGCGCAGGTCGTGGAGCTCGCGCCGGAGTCGCAGGAGGACTGGATCCGGCTCCTTGGCTGCGCGGAGGACGTCGAGGCTGACTTGTTGACGCAGTGCGGGTGCGTAGCGGCGGGGTGTCCGTTTCCTTTTTGGCCCAGCGGCGGGAAGGCGGCGCCGATTCGGCTCGTTCCCACCGCCGTGAGGCCGCACTCGCCGGGCGCGGTGGCCCGGTTGAGGCTGGACACGGAGTTACACGTCGCGCCGTGGGCCCCGAGCGCACCCCCGGCCGCCCCCGGAGCCCCCGGAACCTCGGCGAACGTCGGGGAAAAAAACGAGCACGCCGCGAAAAACGAGCCAGCCCCGCCGCCGCCGCCGCCGCGTCAGCCGCCCGAGATCCCGACGGTCACGCGCGTGCAGAGCGCGAGGGGCGTGGTCGTGGCGTGGCCCAGGCGGCTGCGTTTCTCGAGGGATTCGTCCAACGCATCCACGGGAGAGAAGGAGATTGTCGCCTGGCCCACAACGCACGCGTTCGTCTCCGAGGTTACCGCCGAGAAATCCACCGGGGGTTTATTGACACACGGTCGCGTGGTACACGTCGCCGCGATCGGGGGCGGCGGTGCGTCGGGCGCGAAGGCGGCACACGAGTCGGCACCCGGTGACGCGTCATCAGGTGTTCGAGGATGCGTGGTCCGCGTCGTGGTCGTGCCCGGCGGCGGCGTCGCCGACGGACACGTAGCGCTGGCGCCGGCGCTTCGAGACGCGCTCGGCGCGACGCAGGGAACGCGCGTGACCGTGACGACACCCGCATCGGTTGATGCGGGTGCTGATGCGGGTGCATCGAACCCGTCGCCCCCGCTGATTCGACTCCGGCCCGTGACGTACGACGGAGGCGGCGGTGGGACCGGCGGTGACCCACCGTCGTCGACGCCCGGCTCGGATCTAACGCCCGCGCACCGGTCGGCGCTCGGCCTCCCCTTCCTTTCCGACGACGACGACGTGATGGACGATGCCGCGACGGCGTTCAACGCCGCGGCGAGGGACCTGCTCGCGCGGTGGTCCGCGACCGTCGCGCGTTTCTCGATGACTTCCAGGACGATGACATCCGGCGACGACGACGGCGCGGTGGCCCCGACGGTGTCGACCGGTTCGATCGTTCAGCTCAGGGTCGGCGACGACGGCGACCGCGCGACGTTCGAGCTGGAGGTGCACGCGCGCGGGGGTACATGCGAGCTCACCGCAGATATCCTCCGGACGCCGGCGAAGGACGCGGTGGAGGACGCCGGAGGAGCGGCCGGCGGGTCTGGGGAAGGCGCCAATAATACAAGTCGCGTCGCGATCGTCGAGCTGGGTCCCTCGATCCGTCGTGTCCGCCACGACCCGTCGCCGCACTCCAAACTCTTCGGAAATGCCGTCACGGTGGACCCCACACTCCGGGACTCGCTCGGCACGGTCGCGCCTGAGGGTTCAGCCGCGGCGGCGACCGTCTCGGCGGCGACGGCCCGCCTGACGCTCGCTCTGGCTTCGTTTAAAAATAAATTAAAAAAAGGTTCCAGGGCGGCGGTTGGATCCCCGGGTCCTCCCGGGGGTGTCCTCCTGTGGGGCGCACCGGGCAGCGGGCGCAGCGGCATGGCTCGGTGCATCGCCCGGACCCTCCGCGACGACAACAAGACCCTCGCGTCGGTCGTGTACGTCTCATGCGGGTCCATGTACGGATCGAGCGGCGGCGACCCACGAGCGGCCGTCGCCGCCGTGAAAGCCGCGTTTGCGTCCGCGGTTAAACGCGCACCCTCCGTCGTGATACTCGACGACCTGGACGCCGTAGCGGGCGCGACGCACGGGGACGGACCGGGCGGCGGTCAGTCCGTGCCCGCGGGGGAGACGGTATCGGAGGTTATCGCCGACGCGATTGACGCTACGATCGGTCTCGGCGTCGTGACCCTGGCCACATCTTCATCGCCCGAGTCCGTGCACGTCGCGGTGCGTGCGGCGGGGCGGCTGGACCACGAGTGCGAGCTGCGGTCCCCGGACGCGGTGGCCGGGCGCGAGGCTGTGGTCACCGCGCACGCCGCCGCGCGCGGGACGCCGGTGCTTGGAGCGGATGTCGCGTCCACCGCGGCGATCGACGCGGAAGGGTACGCGAGAGGGGACCTGACGACGCTCGTGGAGCGAGCCGCGCACGCGGCTGCCGCGAGGTCCATGCGGTCCACGTCCGCGGTCACCGTGGAAGACAGCGGTAAGCTCGGTCACGCGGACTTTAAGGATGCGAGCGTCGGTCTCGTCCCGGCTCCGGCCCGGGCGTTGGGAGGTGGTTCGGGTTCGAGTTTGAAAGCGAGGAATGAAGACGGGGATGAAGACCCGCTGGTTCGCGTGGGCGGGCTCGTTGATGTCAAGGCGGCGCTCGACGATGCACTCTCGCTCCCGTCCCGGCATCCCGCGATATTCGGAAACGCGCCGCTACGTCTGCGCACAGGCGTGTTGCTCTACGGCCCTCCGGGATGCGGCAAGACGATGATCATCGCGTCCGCCATTAAATCCGCGGGACTTCGTGCCGTCTCAATCAAAGGACCAGAGCTGCTCAACAAGTACATAGGGCAGTCCGAGGCTGGGGTACGCGACGCGTTTCGCAGGGCTGCCGCCGCCGCGCCGTGTGCGCTGTTCTTTGACGAGTTTGACTCCATCGCGCCGCGGAGGGGGCACGACTCCACCGGTGAGTTTATTTTTATATTTGGTTATTTTGGTTATTTTTGGTTATTTTGGTTATTTTTGGTTATTTTTGGTTATTTCCGTATGGGCTATTAGACTGACGTTACTTTTTGTAAACAGGCGTCACGGATCGCGTGGTGAACCAGTTCCTCACCGAGCTGGACGGCGTGAGTGGGCTGAACGGGGTGGTGGTACTCGCGGCGACGTCCAGGCCGGACCTCATCGATCCCGCGTTGCTCCGCCCCGGCCGGTTGGACAGGCTGCTTCTCTGCGACTTTCCCGGGCGTGACGCGAGGTTGGAGATTTTGGAACGATCCGTGCGGGACTGCGCCGGCTTTGAGGACCAACGCGCGTTCAACGAGGACCAACTGGGTCTGCACGCGGTGGCCAAGGCGACGGAGGGGTTCAGCGGCGCTGACCTCCGTGCGCTGGCCACGGACGCTCACATGCACGCCGTGCACCGCGCGATGGAGTCGGAGACCCCTAGTGACGAGGGGGAGGTTGTCGAGGCGGTTGTCACGAGGGAGGACGTGGCTAGGGCGGCGAGGGAGGCGCGGCGGTCGGTGCCGGCTAGGGAGCGCGAGCGGCTGGATGCCGTGTTTGCGGAGTTTCGTGGGAGTAGGGTGGGGTCCGGCGGGGAGGCGACGCCGGGCAAGAGTCCCAAGCGCGTATCCCTGGCGTGAGACGGCACTCGAGCAAACTGAACAAGTGTTAAAATCACCCACACATCAATAATCAATCTTACTCTCATCATTCTCATTCATTCACCGATCGCGCGTTCACCGGCAGCATGGGCCGAGGCGAAGACGACCGCGACCGAGACCGGCGCTCATCGCGCCGCAGCAAGCGCTCCCGCTCGCGATCCTCCGACGGCCGCAAGGGTGAGCTCCGATCCGTCCTGTTGAAGAACGCCGAGCTTCAGAGCAAGATCGAGGCGTTGGAGTCGATGTTGGAGAGGCGCGGCGGCGGTGGCAAGGGTGGCAACGCGCGCGTGCAGGCGCTCGAGTCCAAGCTCGAGGAGGTTCACGGAGACTGCGCGGGCATGGACGCGTGGCTATCGAAGGTTGTCAAGTACCATCGGCGGGCGGACGAGTCGAAAAAGGATCTGGCGCGCGCGGAGGAGAAGCTCGCGTCGTACTTGGACGACGAGAGGGACGGTCCGGACGAGGGCGATCGCGGGTTGAACGGGGGTGACGATAACGCGGATGCGAACGATGGCGGCGACAAGGTGCAGCAGGAGGAGCGCGGGCGATGGGAGAGCGCGGGGTTCGTCGGTGACCCCTGATACCGGTTAGGTTTCTCTGATCTCGAGTAAATTATCAACCATCTGCGAAAATGAACATCTACCTTTACGCCAGAGGAGCTTGCAACCCTCATCACGAGCGGTGTTGAACTTGAACTTATCCTTATGATAACTAGTAAAAGGGCTCTTTCCCCGGGAGGTCTATTCCCGGGTCGCCCGTCCTACTTCTAGGTCTATGTAGCTAGTGTCTAATGCGAAATAATATGCGTCTCTAGTTGCATGCGTGCCACGGGCGAGGCGGTCGCCCCTGGGATGTGTGTGTGCTCATCCCTCGACTTCTGAACCAAGTCTCGTGCACCACTCGGGTGCAAACATGAGAAGCGCGAGTTGAACAAAAAACGCTCACGCCTTCATGATCGAGATGAGGATGTCAGCCGCAGATCGGTCCTTTGGACCTTGCTTGGGCTGCCCGCTCCTCAGCTTCTTGGTGAGGGGCGCGCTCGGGAACTCAGGATCCTTCTTGCTTCCGTTCGTTCCCAGCGCGCCGCCGACGCCGCCGCCTCCCCGTCCATGGTGTCCGTGCCCGTCCACCTCCCCCCCGTCGCTCTGGCCCGGCTGACCCGTCATCATCGAATCCGACCCGGCGTCGTCGATGTCTTCCGTCAAACCGTCGGCGCTCTTGCGACCGCTCGAAGCACCGCGCTTGGTGCCCTTACTCCTCTTACCCTTGTTCGTCACACTCCGTGAACCCTTCTTATCGTCGATGCGACCCTTGTGACCGTTCTTAGAACCGTCTTGTTGCCCGCTCATCGTCCGTCTGTTGACCATGTTGGGACCTCCGGGCGTGAGCGCCGTCTCCGCGGGACTCTTGGGATAAATCCCGAGGTACCCCGTGGGCGCGGGCCCTTGCGACCGGGACTCCGGAAACGAGGGATGCGGGAACATCGCGCCGGGCGGCTGTGGCACCGGGAAATGGTAGCCGTGCGCCTGCGTGTGGCCATGCGCTCTGCCGGCCAAGTGGTGGTGAGCGCCGGCGGGATGCCCGCCGATGACTTGCGTCACCTCTTGGCCCCGCAGCACGTTGACATCCCGGCCGGTTCGTTGGAACCAATCCCCGCCCGGTGTGCCTGGCGTGTGCACCGCGGGCGGCCATGCGTGAGCGACGCCCGCCTGGACCTGCGCCGCCGCGGGCGGCTTCGGCTGCGGCGGGCCCATGACGACGGGCCCGGGCGCAACCGGGGTGGACGCCTGCTGCTGCTGCGCGGTGATGGACGCCACGTGCGCCGCGTACTGCTGACTGTACCAAGCCACCCACTGGTCGTGGTAATACCTCTGCTCGTGCTGCTGCTGGTGTTGGTGCAGTGATTGGAGCGAGCGTTGGCGGGAGGCGTGGTACGCCGCCTGGACCTGCTCGTGGTGCGCGGCGGCGGCGGCTTGGTGCTGCGCCTGCACCTGGTGGTGCGACGGGAGCGCCGCGGTGTCACCCGGGTTTAGGGTTTCGCCGCCGCCCTCCTCGCGCCACGGCCTGGTGGCCAGCGCGTACGCTTGATGAGATTGCAACGATTGCTCGTCGAAAGCCTTCTGCGCGGCTTGCTTGATGACAGCCTGCTCCGCCATGACGGAGAAGATAGCCGCGAAAGGGCCGTTCTCCTGCTGCTGGGCCCCTTCGGTAGGTGCGTCCGCGTCTTCGGTTGTAAGTGGGTCCTCGTTTGTGGTGAGTGGGTTCGAGTTTGTAAGGTTTGGGTTCGAGACGTCCGCGTCTCCAGTCTCTTTGGCGAGTGCGACTTGCGCATCTGTCTCCGGCGCCGCCCGAGCTCCGCCCGCCTCCGCTTCTTCGCGGGGGGCAGCCTCGGTGGCAGCCGCGTGATGCGTGCCGTCGCCTTCTTCTGTCTCTGTCGTGTGTGTGTGTACCACCCGGGCGCCGTTGTCTTGGCCTCCACGGGATTCAATCTTGTCAACCTCCGGTGAGATTGTCGCTCGCTTGTTCTTGCCGCCGCCGCGAGGGCTTCGTCGCCCCTTCAAGATGGGTCGCCGGATCGGGCCCTTGTCCCCGTCGGAGACGTCGGACCCGCTGCCCTGGCCGCTGCCGCCGCCGCTGCCTTGCCCGCTCCCGTCGCCCGAACCCGCGCCGCTCCCTTGCGTCGACTTGACGCCGAGCTTCAACTCCTTGCTCTGGTCGGAATCTGGCGATTTAGACTTTTCGCGGAAATTTCTAGCATCCGTCGCGCCGTCATCCTTGGAGTCGACGCCGTCCTGCTTGGTGATGGAGCAGATGATGTCGGACTGCACGCGGACCACGCGGTGGAGGTCCAGCAGCTGGCGCTCGTACGCACCCTGCTGACGCAGTAACATCGTCTGAACCTCCGCGAAGGTTTGAGCGCCGAGGAGCGATTTGGTTCGGTGCGCCAGCGGGTTGTGAGCCGTCTCGGGCGCGGGCGCCGCCGAGGAATGAACCACGACGAGGCCGGTGCCGTTCGTCTCAGTCGGCGCGTCTGTTTCGATAAATGGGGATGTGGTGGGGGGATGAGAACATCGTCAGTCGGGCGGCGTTTGGATTTGGCCAAAAAAAACCAAAAAAACTAACAAGGGCGGGGATGAGATGAGTCGGCGCGCACCTGCTTGGGGCGAATCCTCGCCTCGCTTCTTGTCCTCTCCCGCCTCCACGAGGAAGCCCACGGGTTTGGGCGGCGGCGGCGGGGGCGCGTAGGCGGCGTAAGGGCCCGCAGGCGCGCTTCGTCCGTACCCGGCGGGCGGGTAAAACCCGGGCGGATACGCCACGCCTCCGCGCCCGTACGAGTCGAACGTGTTCTCCGAGGCTCCGCTACCCCCGAGGGAGCTGCGGTCGGTCGGGCCGCTCGAGTACGTCAGGACGTTGCCTCCGCTGCTGCCGCTCCCGGCGCCGCCGGCCTGCGTCGTCGCCTCGGGCGGGTCACCCATCAGGCGCACCCACGGTCGCTTCTGCTCGCTAGCAGCCGGGTGATGGCTCGCCAGGATGGGATGGCCGTGAGCGGTCAGCTCCGCGATGGAGCCGATGGAGCCCGGCCATTGCCTCGGCGGCGGTACGGGCGGCGCGGGAGCATTCAGCCCCATGCCTCCGTACACGCCGTACCCGGGTGGGAACCCCATCGGTGGCGCGCCGGGGTGGGCGGCCGCGACAAAGGGAGGCCGGACAAAGGCGCCCGGCTTCGTCAACAACGCCTGCGGGGGAAAAATAATATTCTTCGAGGTGAGTGATGGATGGTGTGAACGTCAACTCGGCGGGTCGGAATTTGCGCGTGCGGTGCGCTCGAACCGGAGGAAATGTCCCGGGTCAGGGCCGAGGCGTACCTGCTGTGTCAGTATGTTACCCCCGTCTCCGTATTGCCCGCCCGCGTGCGTCGTGTTCGGCGCGGCGGCAACCTCGTTCAACAGCGCCATCTGCGGGGAAAAAGCGAGGGGAGAAACGTGAGTGAGTTGTTGGGCTCACAAACGGAAGGAAAGGCGCGTCGCATTGGGCGCTACCGTGCGTCCCGCGGTCGATGTTAAAACCCCACGCACCTTGTTTCTCGGCGCACACAGGGCCTTCTTTGTGTCTGTGCCCGTCATCGTATCGTTCGCGTGCGTTCTCCGGCCCGCGTGCCTCCTCAAGGATGCGCCCCTTGCGGGAAAAAGCCAGAGGAAAAAGCCAGAGCCGGGCTTTTCCTCGAAAGCGCCCGGGCCCCGCCCCCTTGGTTTTACAGGCCCTCCCTACGAACCAAGGGGGGGGTACCGCTCTCTTTTGGGTCGCGTAGAGAACTAACGCGTGTTACCGTTCGAACACGTGCCGCGCGAACCGATGTACACGGTCGCTTGGCGTGCGCGTCGAGGGTGACCGGCGGCGATTCCTTCGCGTCGAACTCGTTGAAAAACAAAAAAGTGCACTTTTTCCCATCCAAAAATCTCAAACAAAATATCTACGAGCGCTAGTCAACAAAGGAGTCCAAAGAAGTCCAAGGAAACCAATTTCGCCTTCTGGAAAACCTAATCCAGCCTGGTCTATCACCCAGAGGAGATGGGCACACGATGGATTCCGAAAATTGGATGTACTTCCAATGATAAATAGAAAAATTGCGCGGTGCGGAGTCACGTTGCACAAAAAGTATTCGCGCTGATATTTCGCGAGGAGTCACGCGCTTCCCTTGAAATGCGCGTGGGGAATCTGATTTGGTTTTTGCCAAGAGACCACGCGGCTGGGAATGGGGAGATGGGATATGGAAAATCTTCGGGACGCGCCAAAAACGCGGGTTCACGAAGGGTCGTTCCTGGGTCGTTCGATGGGCATTTGGCATTTGGTTTTTTAAACTCCAAAAGTCTCCTGGTGCCGACCCCGACCAGCCGACTCAGACCCGTCGTAGCCTAGCTAGCTTAGCGACCCCATCGGGTGGGGGGGATCATGTACGATCCCAACGGGCGACACCACCCACCACCGGGCGGCGGCAGTAACAAGATGCAACCGCCGGGGGAGGGAACCCTGTCGCGAAGAGAACGGGCGGCGATGGAGCGCGCGTCAGCGTTAGCGCAGTCCGGGGCGGCACCCATAGCGATGCCCCCGCCGGAGCTGCTCTTGCCGAGACGACCGCCCTCGTTCGTCGATCCGACCCCGAGGGTTTCGGCGCCGGTGGCGGTTCAGTATGACACGCGGGGGCAGATTGAACCGGTTCAGCTGAACCCGGACGCACGGCGCGGGAGTGGCGACCCACCCGGCGCGCGTCCACGCCTCGACCGCTCCGAGGAGAACGATTCCGAACTGGACGATGCGGTCGCCATGGCGCTGCGTGGCGCGGACGCCGAGGCGGAGCTCGTGTGGCTCCGCAAGGAACGCGACGCGCTGTACGCGCAGGTATCTCACTGGCGCGACGCATCGCACCGCCACGAGCGCGCCTGCGCCGAACGCGATGTCCACACGCGGCAGCGGCTTCGCAAGCTCGGGCTGTGGAGGCTCATGGGGCGGCTCGGGTTGGACGCGAAGGTCTCGCGCGGGTCGTGGCGCGCGCTCGCGCAGTGGCTGCACGCGTGCCGCGAGCGTTTAAAACGCACGGGGCGCGGGGCACGCGTCGAGGTTCAGACGGCATCGCCGAGCTTCCACCGGCGCGTCACCGGCACCGACGATCGGCCTCGGCGTCGTGACCAAAATCACAATTCGAGAATCGCGACCCGCGACGAGGACTTCCCGGACTCCTCATCCGACGACGGCGAGCCCGGCCCGCACCGATGGCGCGACCCGGGGCCGGAGCGCACGAAGCGACGCATCGAGGCGCGGTATAACGGCCAAAGTAACGGCAAAGACCGGGATGCGAACCGACCGGACGACGCGTCCAGCCTCTGGAGCGCGTCGGATTCGGAGCTCGACGAATCTGCAATCCGTCGCGACTCCGACTCCGAGTCTGTCCTATCATACAGCACCCTGGCGTCCACGGTGCGAACGGGCGTGAACCCTTACGGCGACGACGACGACGCGGATGTGAACGCGTTGAACGATGAATCGTTCGATTCCGATGCGGTGCACGGCGGCAAGGCTCTTCTCGCCGCCGCCGCCGAGAAAAAAAAGCGGGGCTACCGCACCGTAGCCGCGGCGTCCGCGGGCTTGCGCGCGGCGGACCTCGCCAAACTGGCCAATCAGCGCGCGCCACCCGGCGCGTCCACCGCGGCGGTCCTCGAGTGGCGGTCCAAAGCCGCCGCCGCGTCCGAGGAGCTCAAGGCGCTGCAAACGCGGGCGAGGAAAGACGCCGACGCGCGGCGCCACTTGGAGAACGAACTCCGATCGACGCAGATGACCACGCGGGAGGAGCGAACGCGCGGACGTGCGCAGGAGGAGACGCTGCAGAACGAGATCGACGCGTTACGCACGCGGGTCCGTGACAAGGAGCGCGAGTGGGCGAACAAGCTCGAGTCCGAATCGCGTTTGAGGATCGACGCGGAGGGTGAGTTGCGGCGGTTGCAAATGTCGGCGAGGGCGAGCGACGCGACGGAGTCCGCGTCCGTCGCCGCCGCCGTCGCCGAGAGCTGTAACCGCCGCAACTCGCCCTCCGCGTCGATCCTTAAACGCGATTCGGACTCGAGCTTGTTCGCCCACTCGCGCTCCTTGTCCCGGACCCGCGTGCGTAACGCGTCGATCTCGTTCTGTAGCGTCTCCTCCTGCGCACGTCCGCGCGTTCGCTCCTCCCGCGTGGTCATCTGCGTCGATCGGAGTTCGTTCTCCAAGTGGCGCCG
>Ga0115571_1002463_pt1 | contig 12207 bp, 7 predicted proteins | sample COGITO_mtgs_1205_FD_87293 | JGI IMG/M metagenome (GOLD analysis project Ga0115571, IMG submission 87293) | Pelagic marine microbial communities from North Sea - COGITO_mtgs_120531 | ecosystem: Environmental > Aquatic > Marine > Epipelagic | place: Germany:Helgoland, sampling site Kabeltonne...
CTCCAGGAGATCAAAGATCTTGGAACATTAACACCTGGAACTATTGAGAAGTACACGCAAACCAGAGACAAATGGAAAAAATTTCAGGGCAAAAAGAAACACAAACTCAAAGACATCACCTATCCCCTATTGATTAAATACGTCACCTTTTTGAGAGAACATTATCAACTCACAGACAACACACTTCACAGAAACATCAATTTTTTCAAAACATTTTTGATCTGGAATCAAAGAAATGGACGAAAGGTTTCTGATGATTACAAAAAAATCAAGATTACACACAGAGACACAGATGACATTGCCCTCACTCAAGAGGAGATTAAGATCCTGGAAACAATAAAGCTGGATCATAGGCTCGACATGCACAGGGACATGTTTCTGATCGGTGTTTACTCTGGACAAAGGTTTTCAGATTATTCCGTTTTTGAGAAAGCTGATGTCAGGAAAGGAATGATCATTAAGAGAGCTGAAAAGACTGAGACAAATTCATACATCCCACTCCATCCAAAACTGGAACAGCTCCTGGACAAATACAATTGGGAGATTAGAACAGTATCGTCACAGAAATTCAATAAGGCAATTCAACAGATCTGCAAAAAAGCAGGGTTTGATGATGAGGTGAAAAAGACAAAATACCTAGGGTCAAAAAAAATGATCGAGCGATTCCATCGCTGGGAGATTGTCACATCACACACAGCCAGACGAACTTTCATCACGCTATCCTCAGAGAAAGGAATGCCCGATCATATCATCATGTCCATCACAGGGATCAGAGATCCAAAGACACTTAAAAAGTATAAAAAATTGAACCTGGATTCTGTCATGGATCAAGCCACTAGGGTTTTCGAGTAACAAGTTTATCTAAATAAGCTCCAATTTCCATTGGACGTGGCATATGTTCTACATATATCGAACATATGTTATAATAGCAGTAATATTAAACTTTTCACCCCTTTATTTCCGATAACACTTTCAGAAAACTTCGTTTAATAGACAAAGCGGGAAAATATAGTGTTTGATCGTCTGGTCAGCGCATTATCCTTCTTGTGTTAAATAAACAAATGTAAAATACTGAATATCAATGGATAACAATAATTACGCGAATGGTTTAGCTGAGATGATCCCATGGAATATGACTACTGTTATTCGAACACATTATCGAATGAAACCACACGTCATGGATAAAAAAGTTCAGGAACTGATCAAATCCCCAAAAGTAAATCATGTGTTCTATGCTTTGGAAGATGATTTTGAATTAGACCTTCAGCAAAATGCTCAGAACATCAACCATGCACATATACTGATTTGTGGATCGAGTAGTCTATCTCAAGACGAAATGATTAAGCATATGGGCTTAAATTCAAAAGCATTATTAAAGATCCAGCAGGTTCGTGGGAGAAAAGCAATTGCACAGTATATTACCAAATGCATTGATCATAAAAATGCTCATCATAATTTTTTTTAATCTAAAATAGTGGAAAGTAGATGGAAAACATTGCAGCAGTAAAATACGGAGGTAGAAAAAAAGGAACTCCAAATCGATTGACAAAGGAGGTTAGGGCAGTATTGAAGGAGGTTGTTTTTGATGAAATGTCTCAAATCCACCTTCATTTCGAAAAACTTGATCCTAAGGAAAGGGTAGAATTGTTGATCAAACTGATGCCTTACGTTTGCCCAAAAATTCAACCAGCGAGCCATAGCCTGAACGAACCTATGGATTTTAATTTTTAAAAAATAGAATAGAGTGCTGATATGAGGTTTGTATGAGAGTTGAAAATAAAAAAAACCTCCACAGGAGAGGATAGAATTGTTGATCAAATTCATGCCTTATGTTTGTCCAAAAATAAATAGTGCAAATTATAATTTAAATGAATCGGTTGATTTTGGTTTATGAAACATAAATTCAAAGCTTTTATAATAATCTTAGTATATTGAATAGATTTAACTTTTTAAATACAATGGAAATAACAGAAGAAATTTTAAATAGCCTGACCAATCGACTTAAAGTTGGAAATAGACGTGGAGTGCATCTAAATGCTTTGCCAGGAAGATCTAGATATAAATTTGATTTAAGCAGGCTATCTATTTTTCAAAAAGAAATGCCAAATGATTTCATCAACAACCTTTTAGATGAAAAAACCTTTAAATTTAAAATTTCACCTCAAACAAAAAGAGTTGATGAAGAAAAAGAGAAAGAAATCAACAAGACAGCTCGATCTCTTCAAAATTTAATTAATCATTCTGACTCATTGGAATCCGAAAAAGGTATTAATTCATTTGGTTTTGGTTTCCCTACTATCATTTTTAAAAGCAAAACTGATAATAGGCTTGTTTTTGCACCACTTTTGATATGGTCATTAAAGATTAAGAATCTGGGAGAGGCTAATTCATTTCAAGTAATCAAAAAAGAAGACGATCCAGTTTATATTAATGAGGTTTTAATAAATTATTTAGAATCGGATAGCAATATAAAGCTAGATAACTTAACATCTGAAATATTAGAGGATGGATTGGTTGATAGAGAGGAGTTAATTCAAATTTGCAACGAAACACTTTTAAAGTTAAATTCTGAAAATTCTTTAAATAAAGAAACTGGTTTTAATGAAATAGAAAAGTATAGAGATAAATTATATTACAAGGATAAGTTGAGTCAGAATGTGCCCATGATTCTTAATAGTGGGTTGTTTTCTATTTATGAAGTCCAGAAACAAAATTTGATAAATGATTATAAATTTTTACAAAATCAAGAATCGTTAATTGAAATAAAAAAATTTATTGGGAGCCCATTTCAATCGATTTCATCAGTACAAACTGATCCCTCGCAACAAAGCATATTAAATTCTATTTCTACAACAAGAAATATTATAATTCAGGGCCCTCCAGGGACAGGAAAAAGTCAATCATTGACAGCAATTCTTCTAAACGCTCTAGAAAACAACAAAAAGACACTTGTAGTATGTGAAAAAAAAACAGCTCTTGAAATATTAGAAAATAATCTTACAGAGTTTGGATTTGATCAAAATTGCATGCTTATTAAAGATACAGTTAGGGATAGGAGAAAAGTAATTGATTCTGTAAGGAATAGAGTTGATAATATAAATTACAAGAATCATTACTATCCATTTTCAAAGGCTGATTATGAAATCAAATTAAATACAATTAATGATTTAATTTCTAAGGTTAATAAAGGTCATATAGCTTTAGACAAAGAATTGTTGGAGGACTCTAAATGGTCAGACTTAGTTGGCATGCTCCTTCAAATCAAAGATAACTCGGGAATAGAAGAGATAGATATAAAAGCTATTTTCAATAATTTATCAGAAATAAATTTATTAGACTACAATAATAGTCTGCCCGTTTTAGAAAGCAAATATAAGAAAGTAAAAAAAGAAGATTCGAGGCCATCTATAAGTATCACAAAGCTTCTTAATGGAGATTCTTTCAAAATTGAGAAAGAGGTGATTTCTCAAATAAAAGAATACGGAGATCTCTTGGCTGGAGAAAAATCTTGGTTTGATCAATTAGAAATAAAAAATCAACAAGAACCTGACTTTTTCGATATTTCTAATTCAGAAAATAGATTTTACAGGTTTACAGCTTTATTTTCCAGTAGAAGAAAAAGTATAATTCAGGACCAACGAAAGTTTATTGAGGTTTTAAATAAATTTTTAAAAAAAATAGATGACGAGGGAGTTTATCAAGAAGAACAAATTAATAAGTTAATTGATAAAAAAGATCCTTTTAAAACTTTAAAAAACCTAAGAGAATTTAATGACAAGATAGTTTCGATATATTTAGAAAATAAAAACAAAATACTTGATGAAATTGACTGGTTCAAATCCATTTCTAGTCTAAAAGATCAAGACCAAAAGCTTATACAATTATTACAAAATCAAGAAAATTGGTTAAGGGTTTTTCAGTTTAATGTTTATGAAAAAATTTTAGATCATTTTGTTAGTAGTGACTTACCGATTGATGAGGAATCACAAAATAAAATTTCTGTTTTACTTGAAGAAATAAAGACAATTCAAATAAAGTATATCAATGATTTGTGGTTATCTAATTTAATTGATTCATCAAGAAATTTTTATAATAATAATGGAATAACAGTAGAAAACCTTTACAATAAAAGAAGTAGTAAGAAATTTAAAAGAAATTCTTTAAGGCAAATTGTTAAGGCTGACATTAATTTATTCACTGACTTTTTCCCAATTGTTTTAACCACACCAGATGCTGCTAGTAACTTATTCGGTATGCAAAAGGAAAGCTTTTTTGACATTGTGCTTTTTGATGAAGCAAGCCAATTGAGAATTGAAGACACATTACCTTCGTTATTAAAAGGAAAACAAATTATTGTAGCAGGAGACGAACATCAAATGCCTCCTTCAAATTACTTCAGTAAAGCTTATGAGGGCAGCGATGAAAGTGACTTGGAAGAAGATGATGAGTTCAAGTTTAATACTGATGATTTTCTTCTCGCAAGTGAATCATTATTAGAGTTTTCTGGAGAATTTGGCTTTGAAAAGTCATTCCTAGATTTTCATTATAGGTCTAGGCATCCAGATTTAATTCAATTCTCAAATTATGCATTTTATGAAGGAAGACTAAAGCCAATGATGAATATTGAGGAATATAAACCAATATCATTTAAGCAAGTTGATGGAGTTTATTTCGAGAATACCAATAAAATGGAAGCAAATGAGGTGATAAGTATACTTGAAAATAAAATTAAAAGACTCCCTAACGGAAAATACCCAAGTATTGGGATTGCTACTTTTAATATTTCTCAAAGGGACTTGATCATTGATGAAATTCTGAAAAAGAGAAGGGGTGATTCCTCTAAGGGATTTAATGATAAAATGATTGAATTTGAACAAGAAGGGTTTTTTGTAAAAAACCTTGAAAATATTCAAGGTGATGAAAGAGATGTTATCATATTATCTACTACATATGGAGTAAACTCTGAGGGTAAATTTCACAAAAGATTTGGTCAGGTTAACCAACAAAAAGGATATAAACTTCTGAACGTTATAATAACCAGAGCTAAGCATAAACTTTATGTTTGCTCATCCATACCAGAAAATCAGTTTTTGAATTATTCTGATTTACTTGATAAAGAAGGTTCAAATAATAGATATCCTGTGTTTTATGCATACTTGGCATACTGTAAGGCTATTTCTGAAGATGATAACGAACTTAAACATGCTGTCCTGAATAGATTATCAATCAACGGAGATCATCCAACAGAATACAGCCTAAGTAACCTAAAATCACCAATCATTGAGGTGATTGCTAATATTTTAAGAACTAATTTTCCAGAGGCTAATATTCATACAAATCATAAGATTTCAGAATTCTATATTGACATACTGATTGAGATCAAAGGAAAGGTTTTAAATAAGATTATTATTGAAATAGATGGATCAAAAGAACATAGTTCAGGTGAAGCGTATTTAAATGATATTTATAGAGAACAAGTTTTGACAAGCTTCGGATTTAAACTGCATAGAATCTGGAGTACTAATTTTTGGAGAAACTCAATTCATGAAACTAACAAACTTGTTTCATCAATTAAAAACTCTGAATTAGAGTTTCAGAAAAGACAAATTGAAAAAGTTAGTCAAACATTTATTGATTAGCTATATCTTAATCCACAGATTATTTAAATCCTTTTAAATTATTGATTTAGTTTAAAGTTTACAAAAGAAGTTGTAGGTATGATTTTTTATGCAATTGCATTATAGTTTATCTGATCAATAATACTTACCACCTTCTGTTTTTTTTCTAGGTCAAAGATTCCATCAATACCCTGGTCATTTTGATCTGTGAATGGAGGTTCATAAAGCATGGTCACATCAATTGTCCCATTCTTAGATAGATAAGAAATGATTGTATTAATAAAAGTCATTTGATCAGCTCTAAGTTCACCTACTTGCAAGAAGTTGGCGAATGCCTCATTCAAAACAGATTGCTCTACACCAGTTACACTTCTGATAAAAGCCCCTAAAGGCTTTTCTCCATATTGCTCAACAAATTGCTGTTTTGTTCCTGCAACACTCTCTGTAAAAAGCATTTCCTCAATTGAATTAAGTTCCTGTTTGGTTACAGGTATGTTATTCCTGAGCTTATTTATAGTCAAATGATCTTTGTTTTTTCTGATATAGCTTTCAACTCTATCCTTGTATGACTGAAGGCTTTCATAAGAGGTGTTCACATGTCCTCTAACCTTAATTCCATCATAATCTAAATCATCTTCAAAGTGCGTAAAAATAGGTTCTTGTGTTTTTGTGTCAAGATATTTGATCAGATCCCTCAGCGCTGCTCTTAGTGATTCTAGTTTTTTAATATTTATGGTCTCCCAATATTGATCAGTTTGAATCACTTTGATGAGTGGAAGATGAATAGAAACCTGAGGGATATTGTCTTTCTTTTGAAGCAAACTAGCAGTTCTGAAAATCTTAGCCATATACTTTCCAGTGTTGTCTGATCCACCAAGTAAGAGAATCTGATATATGAGTACGAGCATATCAAACCTTCTGGCTAGTTCATCATCATCTTTTGATGCAGGTTGTAAATGAGAGAGGTGGTTATTAATTTCTTGAACATCACTTTTAGATAGATTGTTCCATCTGGTTTTGTTGCTATATTCCTTAACATGCCTAAGCTCCTTTCTTACTACAAATCTATTTTCATCTAGTCCCTGAACAGCCAAGTGAAGCTCATCAAGGTATTGATCTCTTACTTCTTTTTCAGATTCAGTTTTATCTGACAGATCTGACACTATTTGAGATACTTTCAATTTAGCTTCAAAGATCTGTTGTGTTAAGGGCTTCATGTTTTTGGTGGTGATCCCATCAGGATGCTCTTCGAAAAACTCAAAGTTTTGGCAGTAGTCGAAAATAACAAACTCTTTTTTATGCTCTCCTGGTGCAAACAAATCAGGGCACAATCTTGTCCCTCTTCCAATCATTTGCCAGTACTTAGATGAGCTCTTAACCATTTTAAAGAATACAAGATTTACAACTCTAGGAGCATCAACACCTGTGTCCATCATATCAACAGATACAGCTATCTGAGGATCCTCTTCCTCAAATGGATTGGTAAACTTTTCGAGCAGATCCTGAGCTTTAGTTTCATAGTTATCAATTACCCTTAGAAATTTCCCTGAGTACTCTGGATAGTTCTTGTTAAACCGTTCCTCTATAAAAACAGCATGTTGATGGTTTTTAGCAAAGATTATTGTCTTCCCTAGTTTATCACCTCCACTGACCTTTATGCCATCACTCATCAAATGTTCTAGTACCTTATCTACCGTATCAGTATTAAAAAGCCATTTATTTAAGGCGCCACTACCAATTGTATCTGGCGCTTCTTCTGAAGTAGGGTCTCCGAACTTTTCTTCATATTCCTCCTTTTCTTTATCAGATAGTTCAGAATATTTGATCCCTTCTCTTTGGAATTTTAAAGGAACACTAATAGACTTTGGAGGCACGAGAAACCCCTCATTTACTGCAGTATTGAGCTCGTAAGCAAAAGTTGGATCATCATCTTCAATACCAAATAGGCTGTAAGTATTTCGGTCTATATCTTTTTTTGGAGTTGCAGTAAGACCAATAATCATTGAATCAAAATAATCAAATATTGCCTTGTACTTTTGATATATGGATCGGTGAGCTTCGTCAATTATTATGAGATCAAAATGTCCAACACCATAAAACCGTTTGTCGTCAGTTCTTTCCTTATCAATTTTATTAATTATCGTTGGATATGTAGAGAATACTAAACGTGTTGAGCTATCTTCTTTCTCTTTGGTCAAATCAATTGATGACAGACGTTCCAGGTGCTCTTTGAAGGCATTTTTGGCCTGAGTAACGAGTGCATTTCTGTCAGCTAAGAATAATACTCTTTTAGCCCAATTACACTTGGTCAACATGTCTACAATAGCTGCAGCAGTTCTTGTTTTTCCGCTACCTGTTGCCATTACAAGAAGACTTTCTCTCTTAGTTCCTACATATCTGCCATTATGGGTTTTACCAAGATTTTCAGCAACTCTTTTTATTGCTTCTAATTGGTATGCTCTTCCTGCGATGTTTCGGTCAACTTTAAATGTACTGAGGTTTTTTCTTGTTGTTCTTCTGTCGATCAAAAGTTGAAGTTCATCCTTAGTATAAAATCCTGACACCTCTCTCTCAGAATAAAATGTATCATCCCACATGTAGGTTTCAAATCCGTTTGTGTAGAAAATTACGGGTCTTTGTCCCTTCATTTGCTCCAAACAATCAGCATAAAGGACAGCCTGCTGCTTTCCTTTTTTAGGACTAACCATGGTTTTTTTAGCTTCAATAACAGCTAAAGGATTTCCATCATTTCCCCAAAGAACATAGTCTACATATCCAATACCTGACGGATTTGTACTAATAGGCATTCCCTCCACCTCATATTCTAGTTCTTTTCCTTCAGCAAGCTTATTCCATCCTGCCTCTTTTAAAAGCACATCAATGTAGAGCTTCCGAGTAACTGATTCAGGGATTAGTTGAGGTATGTGTTTTGTTTGTGGTTGTCTTGACTTTGCCCTTTCGGCTAAGGCTTTATTTCTTTTCTGTAGCTCTTCTTTCTGCTCTTCAATTTTTTGTCTTAAGACCTCATCCTTTTTTAGCTGCTCATCAAACTTTTTCTGTAGTTGTTCTAACTCATTAATGTTTTCTTCAGTATTGTCTTTACTTGGGATCAGTTCAGGGTTAAATACAGGAGTTTCAACCTCATCTTCCGAATAACTAACAAACAAAAAAGAGCAAAATTCAAAGAGCAGTCTAATACTCACTTGAGCAAGATCCTTATTGGAGTTTACATTTATATCTTCCAGCGGACCAAATCTTTGAACCATATCGGCTTCGTCTGACTTCAAATCTCTCCCATGAACACCAGCATTACCAATGTCTTTTAACATCAAAAGACCTCTTCTTTTGGATTTATCTATAATTGGCTTAATGCACTTAGCTGTGATTAATGATCCAAGTGTATCGATCGAGGGAATTTCTAATCTGCTGTCATTATCATACATCCAATAGATCCCTTTTTCAAGGGCTTGCCTACAATACATCCTCGAAGCGAGAGGTCGAGCGCTAACCATATCCTCAGCCTCCTTTGCTATTTCAAAGATGTCAGACCATTCTTTATGTAGGAACTGGAAGTTGGACATATTAGCTTGTTAATTCTCCTTTAAACGCCCTTTGTAAAAGGCTGTTAAATAAATTTTCTGCTTGTGCTAAACTAGCCTCTGCTTGTGCTTTCTGTGCTTCAATTGCTTTAACTCTTTTTGTAAATTGTTTTTGAAGGTTAATAGGAGGTACAACAAAGGGGAACTTTTTAAAACTGCTCATAGGTGGAAAATTTGGAATACCAGCACCTCTATTTGCATCAAAAAATGTTTCTCTAAAATTCTTTTGCCTAAAATGGAATGTAAAGAAATGATTTGTCATGATAGATTGATCAAGAGTAACTTTAAGTAGAGCTTGATTTATAATTCCTGGTTTAGCTCCTTGAGGAACAACAGCAAGTTTTCCAAGATAAACTCCTGAACAGCTAATTATTATGTCCCCTGCTTTAACCTCGAAGCCTTTTAATTCTTGAAATTTAGCTTCATCAATAAAATATCTCCCAAAAGTAAAGTCATTATTCAATGCATGGTATTGCTCATAAACTAAATATCCTTCTTCAACAAAAATCTCTTTCTTTAATGCTCCTCCAAATGGACCTCTTTTGATAGATCCTTTTTCCATAATAGTAATGCTCTCTATGGTCTTGTTTTCCCACCCCTTAGGATTAGTAACAGGATCCCCAAACATATCTAGAAACAAACTCTGGGTGAGCTCATCATACTTTTCGATAAGGGCTTTTGTTTTTTGCCTGTAAGCATCTGCTGCATCTAAAATAGCCGCTATCTTTTTTTGCTGGTCTAGAGGGGGGAGGGGGATTTGGAGTGCTTTTAAATATTTAAAATGTCTATTGTAGCCTGTATTTGGAATGTTAGTAGTTAAAAAAAAGTAATAAAGGTATTTTGTGTTGCAGTATTCATTTTTTGGCTGTAATACTTTTGTGCCGTCAGCTCCCATCACAAAAGGAAAATCAATATACTTAAAACCTCTGGTGTGATCACCAAAAATCACATAAGGAGGCAATGTTCTAACTGCTATTGAAGGGTCATCAAAGTACCCTGCTACTAGTTTTTTACCTTGATCAACAACGGCAATTTCACCAATCTCTAAAAGCTCTGATTTTGCTAATTTCTTATTGCCTCCAGAGTTATCAGAAACCAAATCATTAAAGTCAATGACTTGCCATGTTGATGGAAGCAGTTTTAGGCTATTGAGATTTTGAACTAAGTTATATTCACTCATCTCAACATCTCTTTTAAAGCAGACAAAGCTTCGTTTCTTTCTTGATCTAAAGCCTCGATATCCTTAATTATCTCAGATGGAGCAGCATACTCAATTTCTTCGTAGACAATCTCTTTATAACGGTTGATGGATAGGTCCCAGTCGTTTTCCTTAATCTCATCAAATGGAACTAAGAAACTCTTTTCTGTTCTAGCTCTATCAGATTCATTAGTTACATTATGATACCTGTTTAACAGATCAGGGATGTCATTTTCTTTAATTGCATTACGCTTATCATCAAGGCTATAACCATCTGCCTCCATATCATAAAACCAAACATTATCTGTCCCTCCTGTTCCTGTCTTAGTGAAAAACAGTACCGCTGTACTAACTCCAGCGTAAGGTTTAAATACTCCTGAAGGCATAGAAATAACTGCATCAAGCTTATGCTTTTCAATAAGCTCTTGACGTATTTGTTTATGAGCCTTAGAACTTCCAAACAAGACCCCATCAGGGACGATTACAGCGGCTCTACCACCTGTTTTAAGCATTCTAATCATTAGTCCCAGAAACAGCAGTTCTGTCTTCTTAGACTTGACTGTTTTAAGGATAGAGTTTTCTACAGCATCATAGTCTAAACTTCCTTTAAATGGAGGATTTGCAAGGATCAAAGAGTACTTGCTTCTTATTTCTCCAGCACTTTCACTAAGCGCATCATTTTTGATGAGGTTGGGACTCTCAATTCCATGAAGCTGTAGGTTCATTGCTCCAATACGAATCATAGTATCGTCTATCTCAACTCCATTAAACATCTCGTTGTTGAAATGCTCCCTAAAATCTTTATCTAAGAAAAGATCATTGTGATTGTCTCTAAAATATTCTCCAGCTGCTACTAAAAACCCAGCAGTACCAGAAGATGGGTCACAGATTACATCGTCTCTCTTTGGCTGGGTCATGTCAACCATCATTTTGATAATGTGTCTGGGGGTTCTAAACTGACCATTTGTCCCAGCAGAAGCAATCTTAGATAGCATGTACTCATAAAGATCCCCTTTGGTATCCCTATCGTTCATATTGATCTTATCGATAAGCTGTACAACCTGATCTAAAAGTCTAGGAGTGGCAATAATAAATGTTGCCTTACTCATAAACTCAGCAAATACTCCTGCTGAATCACCTACCTGTTTCATGTGATCGAACACAGTCATTCCTTCAACTACAGGTTTTGTGAAGACCTCGAACATTGACTCAGGATCCTTGTTTTTAAAAGAGCTCCATCTAAGTTCTTTTTGTGCTGGAGTATAGATAACATTCTGAAGAGGGTTGCCAGTGGTGTTGGCTTTATTCTCTTCAAGGAGTTGACGTTCATCAAGTCTTCTAACAAAAAGTAAGTATGTAAACTGTTCTATAACGGATAGAGGATTTGAGATTCCTCCTGTCCAAAAAGCTTCCCATATTTTGTCTACTTGCTGTTTTAGTTCTCCAGTAATCATTAGCTTATTAAATTAAACATAAAAATAGCTTTTAATGTATCAAAATCCTAAGAAACTAGTTGTAATAACAATCGAGGGATTTCTGCATGATCCAGAGGATGGTCAAATCGCTCGGATCAGTCACATCTTTTTAGGCTAAAAACAGAGTTTAGACCCACACCTCGACCCACTAAAAAAACAAAACCCCGAAAACATTAAGCTTTCGGGGTTCATTTGCGGAGAGACAGGGACTCGAACCCTGGCGACAGTTACCCGTCGACAGATTAGCAATCTGCTCCATTACCACTCTGGCACCTCTCCTAATAATGGAATGCAAAAGTAAGTGTTCCCTAATAACA
>Ga0115571_1002466_pt1 | contig 12202 bp, 9 predicted proteins | sample COGITO_mtgs_1205_FD_87293 | JGI IMG/M metagenome (GOLD analysis project Ga0115571, IMG submission 87293) | Pelagic marine microbial communities from North Sea - COGITO_mtgs_120531 | ecosystem: Environmental > Aquatic > Marine > Epipelagic | place: Germany:Helgoland, sampling site Kabeltonne...
TAAACAGCAGGATGGAGGCTCTTCTAAGAAGCCATTCCGCGCTAAAAGTGGCCCGTCGCGCTCAGGCGGCAAGCCAGCCGGTAAGCCTTTTGGCAAACCTGGTGGAAAACCGTTTGGCAAGCCAGCCGGAAAGCCAGCACGCGCAGCATCCCATGATGACGCAGGCGGGAGTACATTATCACTTGCCGGCAAGAAGCGTAAAGGCAAGCCAGCAGGTCAAGGCGGTGGCGGTCCGATTAAACGGCGCCAGTCTTAAAGAAGAGCGGTCTTAAACGGCAGATTAGGGCATTCTTTGCCCTGTCCTCTGTTTTATCTGCCGCTTTTTCTGCCCCTGTATTCCACGCTGTGAATTGCATCATTGACGAAGTTGCCAATCAATGAGACGGTACAATCAGAATTGTATTATCCCGGTGGGAGGATGCGGTTCGCTTTATCGGAAACAGCATAGAAAAGGAGGTGATCATATGTCGAGTGATTTATTTAAGCAGGCAGGTCAAGTAGTAGGCGGCATCGCGAGGTGTGAGCAATCTCTCGCCTCTTAGGTCTCGTCTTTTTGCCGAACAGGCCAATATGTTAGGCAACTGATCTGACTTTGCTAAATTTCACGGAAGAGAGGATGGTCTCCATCCTCTCTTTTTTTATGGCCGCAGCGCTCTTTGCAGGCGTCAAATACAGCAGTAAGAGCCAAAAGCTAGCGCGCGCTATCCTCAAATTCTGCGTGTAAGTTCTGTACAATCTGGTCCATGAATTTTGCCGCCGCAACGGGGAGAACACGGCCTTTTGACTGGACGATATGAATAAGACCTGTCGGGACGTCTTGACTATCAATAGTGCGATGTACAACACCCTGCCTCTCAGTCAGGTAAGGCGACATGCCGAGTGGGATCTGGAAGCCAAGAATTTCTTCATGGCTGATATAATTGGTCATAAAGTCATAGCTATCAGACAGAATAGTCTGTTCGAGCGTTACTGATGAGCGCACCAAACCAACATCAATCAATGTCCGGATGCCGCCTGCTGTGCGCGGTAGAATAATGGGGTAGGGGGCGCAATCTTGCAGCCTAATCTGTTTTTTCTCTGCAAGCGGATGGGTCGCTGACATAATGACGTTGAGCTGCTGGATGGCTGTTGCAACGATTTGGACATCAGAGGGCAACACTGAATCAAACACAATCCCGATATCAATATCCAGAGACCGCAAGCTGGCGAGGGTTTCTTCTGATCCCATCCGGACAATCTCAAAGGTAACAGCGCTATGCTGTTTGCGATAATCAGAGACTTGGGTTGGCAAAAACGCGCCCACAATCTCAGGTCCTGCCCCAATGCGGACATTACCGCGTCTTATGCCAGATAAATCAGCAATGTGAGATAGCACACGCGACAGGTCAGTGATCTGCATGCGGACATGCTGAATAAACAACTCACCGGCTGTGTTGAGTCTTACCCCACCGGGTAATCTTTCAAAAAGAGGGGTTCCAATTTCGTCCTCTAGCGCCAGAATTCGTCTATTCAGCGCCGTAGATGTGATTGAAAGTTTTTCTGCCGCCTTACGAATTGACCCTTCGCGAGCGACCACATCAATGTAACGTAACTGTGTTAAATGGCGCATTTGAAATCCTTATTAAATCAATAAAAGCAGAGAGATAACAGGGGTGTTCATTCTGGTTATTTCCCCTTTTTCTTAATGTAAAACTAATAATTCTTATCAGTCGTGATGCAAAAAATGCATCGCAGTAGACTAAATTAAGCACCATTCAGTCTATGTCTTATTTGTTAAGTAGTTGTCTGTCAAATGCAGACAAACACGGGAGCGGCAGCGCCTGACCCCAAAAAAAGACTGCCCTAACGACTAAAAGCCACTCACGTTTTTTCAGAGCGTAACTAACGAGGTTAAAATGAAATATGTAATCGCAGTAATCCAGCCAGGTTTGTTGGATAAAGTTCAGGACAAACTGTCTGATATAGGTCTTCTTGGCATGACAGTTTCTGAAGTTCAGGGATATGGGCGTCAAAAAGGTAAAACAGAAGTTTATCGCGGCGCTGAATACGCTGTGAATTTTGTGCCAAAAATAAAACTAGAAGTTGCAGTTGATGACGCGATTGCCGAACAAACAGTCGAAGCTATCCGCGAGACTGCTGAGACCGGCAAAATTGGTGACGGCAAAATTTTCATCCTCAATCTTGAGGAAGTTGTGCGAATTCGGACCGGTGAAGCCGGTGCTGAAGCTCTTTAAGACCTCGTGTCGGTTTTGATTCCGGCCAGTCTTTTGAATTTAAACGAGGAGTAACTCTAAAATGTTGAAGTCTTTCACGAAATTTTCTACCATGCGCGCTGTGGCTCTCGGCCTTGCGCTTGCTGGCCTCAGCCAGCCAGCCTTCGCTCAGGAAGTGCCTGAACATGGTATATTCATTCTGAACTCGCTGCTGTTCCTTGTGGGCGGCTTTCTTGTCATGTTTATGGCATGTGGGTTTTGTATGCTTGAAGCCGGTCTCGTCCGCTCCAAGAACACCTCTACCCAGTTAACTAAGAATGTGGCGTTATTTTCGATTGCAGCCATTGGCTATTATCTCATCGGATACAACCTTATGTATCCTTTGGGCGATTGGGCAGCTGACGGCGTTTTCTCAGCTCTGTTCCCTGCGATTGCTGTCTTAGAGCCGGTTGGTGTTGATGCCGCTGGTGCTGATGATTTAGGCTATGCGTCTACCGCATCTGATTATTTCTTCCAGTTGATGTTCTGTGCGGCAACCGCATCTATCGTATCTGGTACAGTTGCTGAACGGATCAAATTATGGCCGTTTCTTTTGTTTACATTCATCCTGACTGCTTTCATCTATCCCCTGCAGGCAAGCTGGAAGTGGGGCGGCGGTTTCCTTGATGCGATGGGCTTTCTTGATTTTGCCGGATCAACTGTTGTTCACTCAGTTGGTGGCTGGGCAGCTCTTGCTGGCGCTATCGTTCTTGGTGCACGGATTGGCAAATATAAAGATGGACGGGTTATACCAATGCCGGGCGCAAACCTGCCGCTTGCTACATTAGGAACCTTTATCCTATGGCTTGGTTGGTTTGGTTTCAACGGCGGCTCGCAGCTTGCGATGGGTACAATTGGTGATGTTGCTGATGTGTCACGTATCTTTGCTAATACAAATGCTGCTGCTGCTGGTGGCTCGCTCGTTGCGCTTGTCCTCACACAGCTTCTGTACAAGAAAGCTGACCTTACAATGGTCCTGAACGGCGCGCTTGCTGGTCTGGTATCCATTACAGCTGAGCCACTAACGCCAACTCTTGGTCAAGCAACGCTTATCGGCGGCTTTGGCGGCGTGATTGTTGTCTTTGTTGTCCCATTGCTTGATAAGCTGAAGATTGATGATGTTGTTGGTGCTATTCCGGTTCACCTGGTTGCAGGTATCTGGGGAACAATCGCAGTTGCTATCACGAACACTGATGCATCACTCAGCACCCAGCTTGTTGGTATCGCTATTGTTGGCGCCTTTACCTTTGTTATCTCGTTCATCGTATGGAAAATCATCGATATGATTATGGGTATCCGGGTTTCAGAAGAAGCTGAGATTATTGGTCTCGATAAATCTGAGCTTGGCATGGAAGCCTATCCTGAGTTTTCTCGCCAAGGTTCGTAAGACCTTCAGACTACATCACTCACCGGGTCACAAGACTGTCTCGGTGAGTGATATAAAAACGGCTCTTTTTAGCGAGAGTTCTGCTGTTAAGGCAGAACTTTTTTTATGTCTTAATGCTGTCATATATTGAGTTTCTGGCGTTAACAGGATAAGGCAAGAAGGTGTCTTGTTTGCGTTAGGTGCAATATCTTCAAAGGAACTCTTTTATGACCCCTGATTTTCGGAGTGATACGGTTACCAAGCCAGATGATGCGATGCGCGCTGCAATGGCGGCTGCTCCTGTTGGTGATGATGTTTATGGTGATGATCCGAGTGTAAATGCTCTTGAGGAGCGTGTTGCGCAGATGCTGGGAAAGCCGGCGGGGTTATTTGTAACCTCAGGCACACAGTCAAATCTAATTGCGATTTTAGGGCATTGCCGCCGGGGTGAAGAATTTCTCTCAGGCGAGCGTTATCACTCTATGAAAGATGAAGCCGGCGGTGCGGCTGTTCTTGGCAGTGTTGTGCCGCAAACATTACCGGTCGCAGATGATGGCAGTATTTCTGAGGATTCTGTGAGGGCTGCTATCAAGCCTGATGACGTTCATTTGCCGATATCGCGTCTTCTTTGTCTTGAAAATACGGTATCTGGCCGGGTGCAGTCCAAGCGCAATCTTGATAGCTTGACGAGCATTGCGCGCGAACATGGTCTCAAAACGCATCTTGATGGTGCCCGTCTGATGAATGCGGTTGTTAGCTCAGATGTATCAGCATCTGATTATGCGGCCGGCTTTAACTCAGTTTCGCTCTGTATTTCAAAAGGGCTTGGCGCTCCTGTGGGCTCGGTACTTGTCGGGGATGAAGACTTTATTAAGGCTGGTAGGCGTCTTCGCAAAATGCTCGGCGGTGGTATGCGGCAGGCAGGCGTGATTGCGGCTGCTTGTGATTATGCGCTCTCACATAATATTGAGAGGCTAGCTGACGACCATCTAAGAGCCTCTGGGGTCGCCCGCCGGTTATCGGAAATCGATGAGGTGCATGTTTCGCTCAATGAGGTTGAGACAAACATGGTTTATCTACAACTCCCCGATGATGTTGCGCCGGGGCTAAAAGCGTTTTTGGCCGAACGTGGCATGACGATAAGCCCGCCCTGTCCAAAATTCAGGCTTGTCATGCATAAAGATATTACAGATGCTGCTAGTGATAGTCTGGTTGAAGGTATTGCAGACTTCATGGCGCAGTGCCGCTCATAGCACCCAAATTTTGCCTTATTTCTGGTAGATAATGTAGGGTAATAAAATGATCATAGTGTCGTTCATACCGGTTTTGTAATATTCTTTCGTCCTTTTACGGGCTCCTTATTTTATGATATCGTTGTGCAGGTTTTGCTAATAGCGTGCTGTGCCTTGTGTCAGGCATATTGAATGCTTCTTACGGCACGGTTTTGCCGTGTGATGTGGTAAGTCGAGGAAAAGGAAGGGACATGTCATGGTAAATCACGCCGGTCACGATGGCACAAACCGACCAGTCAATGACGATACTATTTCGTCGGCTCAGACAAGCGAGGCTGTGAGCCCCAATCTCGGATCAATCTACGGCCTGACACCCAAAGTTGAAGCGGCGTTTCATGAGGCGTTTTCCCAACAGGAATGGCAGCGTGTGCGGATGTTGCTGGACCCGCTTCACCCGGCTGATAAGGCTGACCTGTTTGAGCGGATGGGTATGAAGGAATGTGTCGCGCTCATTCAGCATCTGGGCGATGATTTGGACCCAGAAATCCTGCCCTATCTGAATGATGATGTGCGCGAAGAAATTATTGATAATTTAGGCCCACATATTGTTGCACAATCTGTTACCGAATTAGATTCAGATGATGCTGTAACGCTTGCCGAAGACCTTGACCCTGACGAGCTGGATGATTTGCTTGCGGCATTGCCTGTTCAGGATCGTGAAGTGGTTGAGCAGGGGCTATCCTATCCGGATGATTCTGCTGGCCGGATGATGCAGCGTGAAATGGTTGTTGTGCCGCCATTCTGGACAGTCGGACAGACGATTGACCATCTGCGCAGCTTCGAGCCTGAACGAACTGAATTTTATCTGATTATGGTCACTGACGTTAACGGTCATCCGGTGGGAGAGATTAGGCTTGACCGATTGCTATGTTCGGCCCGCCCGCGCCGGATCAGTGAAATCATGGAAACAGATTTACGCTCTATTCCTGTGTTGATGGATCAGGAAGAAATTGCCTTGCTGTTCCGCCGTTACGGGATGGTAACAACGGGGGTTATTGATGAAGAAGGCAGACTTGTCGGCATCATCACTCTTGATGATATTATTGATGTTATCGATGAAGAAGCAGAAGAAGATCTGATGGCACTTGCAGGTGTGTCTGACGGTAGTATCCGAACCTCTATCATTGAAACGTTGCGGGCACGTTCCGCGTGGTTGATGCTTAATTTAATGACAGCGGTTCTGGCGTCTCTGGTGATCGGGATGTTTGAAGAGACGATTGAGAAAGTTGTTGCGCTTGCTGTGTTGATGCCGATTGTTGCGTCTATGGGTGGAAATGCTGGCACGCAGACTGTAACGGTTGCTGTCCGTGCGATTGCAATGCGCGAATTCAGCCCAAAGACAGCCATTACATTCGGGATAAGAGAACTTTTTGTTGGTATTTTAAACGGTCTTGTCTTTGCTGTGATAGCCGCTGTACTGTCTTATATCTGGTTCAGACAGCTGGATGTTTCGCTTATTCTTGGCTTTGCGATGCTGATTAATCTAGTCGTTGCAGGGATTTCAGGCACGCTGGTGCCGCTTATTCTGTTGCGGACGGGTGTTGACCCTGCTGTTGCGTCTAGTGTGTTTATTACAACGATTACAGATGTAATCGGTTTTTTCGTCTTTTTAGGTCTGGCAGCGCTTCTCCTGATTTAACAACTTGCCAGCATGACCCGGTGTACTAATTTATCATTATGACAGTTCATTTAAAAAAGCTCTCGGTTGGTTCAACCTCTCTTGACTCTCTTCGCAGCTGGCAGGATGTACGGGTTGCAAATGGCCTTCCCATTATCCACCCAACGCGGAATAAGCCCCGCCGGGCGGATGAAATTCTTGATGGTGGCTCGCTATATTGGGTCATCAAAGGCCAGATGGTTGCGCGTCAACGGATTGCTGATTTATGTGACGTTACGCGTGATGATGGCCGTCCAGCCTGCGGCATTGTTCTTGAACCAGGATTATTTCCGGTATGGCCACGCCGCTTCCGTGCCTTTCAGGGATGGCGCTATCTGGAAGTTGATGATGCGCCTGCCGATATGCCGGTCAGCGATGATGCAACCCCGCTTCCCGCTGATCTTGCCTCCGAATTAAGAGAACTCGGCCTGTTATAGCGGTAAGCGTGAAAGCGGCGTGAATTAGGGTGATTTGGCGATAATATGAGCTGCTGGTAAGGAGGCGGAGCGTTTTGCGCGTCGCCATTTATCAGGCATCATAAACTGGCCATTCCAGAGACCGCGCTTTGCATGACGCGCATGTTCCTGAGCAGAATGGTAATCTTTGGAATAGGCTAGATAGGCAACTGCCAGCCCTTTTTCGACAAGCCATTGCGAGATATCTTTATCAGCCTGAAAACAGCGCGCTACTTTTCGCTTGTAGTGGTCAATATCGACGATTTCGCATGATAGTGTTTTTTGATGTGCAAGCAAAAGAAGAAGCGCGTCTTTGGCTGCCTGACCACAGGCGTATTTTAGGCCATTCTCGTCAATGCAGGCTTGTTTTAGCTCCGGGGCATCAATCCCAAATAGCCGAAGCCTTTCTGCGCCAGCCCGCAACGAATCTCCGTCGCTAACCTTGGTGATCACAAAATCCTGTCGTGCTCCTGCTTCGGCTGAAACAGTTAGTAGCACACAAAACCCAAAAACATATAACAGTCGATAAAACACCATAATACCTGCTGCCAGATTAACGCTAGATACCAGTCTAGGCAAGTAGAGGGGGGATGTCGGTTATCAGTTAGGGTTATCGGCCTATCCCAAAAGGGGGGTTAGGTATTATCCGTTTGGGCAGGGAAATCAAGATAGGGATTTGCACTCAGCATGGCGGTTGCTAAATCATCATCTTCTGTGATGTCATCCCATGCAGCTTCGGGATTCAAGGTGGCTGCAATGGCTGTTCCAGCTTCAGGAACGGCAATAAAGGGCCCTTGTGCTTCGGCAGGAACAGGCGCACGTGCCTTCATTCGGGCTAGGGCATAGACACCAGTTGCAATATGGACAATGACAAGTCCGGCAAAATAAGCACGATTAGACACAAATTCCATAAATACCGCGATGAGGGGCGAGCCGACAACAGCGCCAATCCCGTTTACCATAATCAGGGTAGAGGCTGTCCCTACCATCTGGCTGGGCGTAAGATAGTCATTAGCATGCGCGATACACAGCGAATAGATAGTCATGCTAAACCCACCATAAAGCGCCATTAATATAATCAGAGGCCAGAATTGTTCTGCACTGAAAAAGGCTGCTGCTGCTGCGGCAATGGCCGAGATAATGGCTACAAGAAAGATCACTAACCGTCTATCTAGAATGTCTGACAGACGCCCCACAGGATATTGTAAAACCATTGTTCCAATTGTAACAGCAACCAAAAATAGGGATGCTTGTGATGACGTCATGCCAATGGATTTGGCATAGGCTGTTCCCATACCAAAAGTCATTGCAGTAGAGACGCCTGAAAACAGCATCGCCACCATCGCAAGCGGTGAGATAGAATAGAGCCGGCGCAAAGAGACTTGCTCAGGTGCTGAGAATTCTGGCGCTTGTCCTGCTGTTACAAGAATAGGCACCACAGCAATGGACACAAAAACAGAGGCAATGATAAACAGAAAACTTGTTACGCCATCATCAAGGCCGCCCAGCATTTGGCCCAGCCCCATACCGCCCATGGTGATAACCATATAGATTGATAATATCTGGCCACGTGTTTGATTGGTCGCTTTTTCGTTAAGCCAGCTTTCGACAACAATATACATGCCAGCATAGGTAAAGCCGGTCAGCAGGCGCATGCCTGCCCAAATGCCAGCATTATCTGTGATAACATGGATAAGGGCTGCTGCTGAAGCGATCGCTGATAATGCGCCAAAGGTTCTGATATGGCCAACATTCGATAGAATGCGCGGCACAAAAAGTGACCCTATAAAAATGCCAAGAAAATACCCACCCATCATGAAGCCGGTGCCGATGTTGCTGAGCTCAGCTGCGGCGGCCCGCAAGCCCAGTAATATCTGAAGCAGGCCATTGCCAATCATGATCAGAAGAAGGCCGAAAAACAAAGGCCATGTCGATAAAAGAGAGCGAAGCATATACCGATTTTCACTCCACTGAAAAGCGCCCGCACAGCGGCGGCATGGTTGATAAAAATGTCAGACTAAATGCGTCGCATTGGGCGTGTTTAATAAATAGCTGTCTCTGGTTTCTGTGAGGCCAGTTGAGGGCTTAAACACCTAAAAACGAGTTCACGCAAGAAAAAAAGAAACAATGCCAAAAAAAACCGTGAAACCACTCAAGCTGTGTTCGCAAACAGGCCATTATTACATGTCCGCCACTATGGAGTGAAGGCGGGTTTCAATCAGCAGGCAATCATCATCTACTTGTTGTTTTAATGACGTAAAATCTGGATATCCAGCGAGGCGTGCAATCAGATTGGCCTGTTTGCTGGGAATGTCATTATGGTCTTGATTAGCGGGCAGGCAGAGCCTGAAATAATATGCAACAGAGACAAGCCGTCCATGGGCGTCACCGAGTTCTGCATAAGGGGCGTCACTCTGTGCAAGGCAGCTTAGCAGAAAACTTGGGGTGAGGGGCTGGATGGCGGCATGTTTTGCGATAAGCCCGCGCCGGTGCCCCGCAAGGTAGGTCAGAAATTCTAAATCCAGAAATCCGCCGCTACGTTTTTTTAAATCGAACGAGGTTGGCGTGCTACTTGCCAGCCGCTCGCGCATATCAATGATATTATCGCGTAACGCCGTCTCAGAGGGAAAGATTTGACGTATCGCGCCAAGAGTATCAGCAATGCCGCTCAACGCAGGAGATGTATCTTGCGTGCCCGTAATTAAAATCGTGCGGGCTTTGAGCAGCGCTAGATGTTCCCATGGCCAGGCTTCATTTTTATAATAGGTTGTTAGCCGGGCTGTATGAACAGCAATCGGGCCTACTGTGCCATCAGGGCGAAGCCGCATATCAATTTCATAAAGTCCCCCTTTAGATGTTGCCACACTCAGCCAGCTGACAATAAGCTGTGATAGCTTAATATAATATGTTGCAAGACCAAGGGCGCGCGGGCCGTCAGAAACAGCCTCCTGATCGCCATCATAGACAAACATTAAATCAAGGTCGGAATGCACCGTCATCATCTGGCTTCCGAGCCTGCCAAGGCCAAGGATGCCAAAGCTGCTATTGGCGATATGGCCATAGCGCCGGGCAAAATTCTGAGAGGCAAGCCAACAGATTTCCTGAATAATAATATCGGCTAGATGCGAGTAATGAATGCCAAATTGCTCATAGCGAATTCTGCCTTCCAGCAGGTGCACTTCGCTGGTAAATCGCTGTTCTTTTGACCAGAGCCGCAAATGGTCAAGGGCTTGTTCATCATCAAGGCCTTGCATACTTTCCTGAAGGCTGTTCTGAAGCTGATCTGGTTGCAGAGCCGGCATAAAGAAATCAGGGTCTAGCATCCGGTCAAGCAAAGAGGGCATCCGGCCCAATATATCGGATAATCGGGGCGCTTTTATCATGATGCTACAGAGCAGGTCGGATAGCTGTGGGTTCTGGCAGAGCAGGGCAAAAAACTGAGCACCAGCAGATAGTCCATCAACAAGATACGCAAAACTGGCAAATGCATCATCCGGCTCTTCTGCACTGGAGAGGCGGGGCATTAACTCTGTGAGCAATTCTTCAAGATAGTTGCGGGCCCGCTCGCCGCGTGTTGCAGACACACCGCCAGCAAGCCATTTGCTAATAATATCTGCCATATCACGCGGCCGGGCATAGCCAAGCTCCGTTAGCCAGATAATAAGCTCTTCTTGTGTCTGGGGGAGACGCGCTGGACCTCGTTGTGCGCGTTGCTGCTGCTTTTTCTCAAGCATATGGTTTAGCACAGGGTGATCAGCTGCCCATTTTGTTTCATTTTGAAGAGTGCTCACAGCCGCGCGCAAGGCTGCGCTATCGGCGTAGCCCATAAAGCCGGCAAATTTATCAAATTCTTCTTCATTGCGCGGCAGGGCGTATGTCTGAGTATCTTTTTGATATTGAAGGCGGTGTTCAATACGCCGCCACGCAATATAATTCTGGCTTAGGATTTCAGCTTTTTCTGGTGATATCCATCCGCCGGTAGCACATAGATTAAGGGCGCGCAGTGTATTGCCAACTTGCAGCCCTGTATGACGCCCGCCTTCGAGTAATTGGAGGCTGTGGGTAAGAAGCTCAATATGCCGAATAGCATAGGCACCTTTTTTGACGTCCATTCCCAGCAAGGCTTCCGGCGTAGGGAGATGTTGTAACCATGACTGCAAATCATCAATGACCGTAAAATCACGCACCCGGCGCCAAATAAAAGGCGCAATGCGTGCCAGAAATTTTTTGCCAAGCTCACAATCTCCAGCAATCGGTTTTGCCCGAATGAAAGCAGCACGCTCCCATGACCTAGCCGTAGTTTCATAATAGGATGCTGCGGCATCAATATCCAGACTGACAGCCCCGCCGCCCATATCGGGGCGCAAGCGCAAGTCAACGCGCCAGCCAAAGCCATCAGATGTCTGGCGTGACAAAAGCCGACTAAGAGAGCGCGTAAGGGCAATAAAGTGGCTGGCGGGCTTCTGAGAGCCTTTAGAATCATGCAGGATAATTAAATCAATATCAGATGAAAAATTGAGCTCTCCGGCCCCCAGTTTTCCCAACGCCAAAATAACCCAGCCACTGCCGGTAGGAGAGGCAGAAAGAAGATGTTCAACACAGCCCTTCACAGCCTGTTCAGCAATTAATGACAGTCTTTGATAGCTTGCGGTGATATCATCATGGCCCCATAATTCACTGAGCGCGATGGCAAAATGGCTCCGGTTGCGCCAGTGCCGTAATGCCTGCTCACGTTCAGAATCTGTTTGATTTTGGGTGAGTGTTTGTTGCCATTCAGCATAGGCTGAGCTCAGGATTTCATCAATTTTCCCTGAATAAATATCAGCAATGTCAGTAGCAAAAAGACGCGATTGCAGATGCAGAAATGAGCTAGCGAATAAGATAGGTGCCAGAGCGTGGCAGATATCAGGTGCGGCGGAGGAAGCCGCAGGCGCCATGATGCTGCGTGCTTCATTATTCCATTGCTCTGAATGCTGTTTCTGGTGGTCAGAAAATTGGGGCAAGAAAGGTGGTGACATAAAAGGTCTTCTCACTCACAAGGACATTTTCATAATGGTAGGCAATCATAATGCTAAACGCTCATCCTATCTTTGACCATAGCGCGCGTCACATCATCATATAGTCAGCTATCATAGTGCCAGTAGAGGAATTTTCCCAGCACGGATAGCACGCACCCGCAA
>Ga0115571_1002481_pt1 | contig 12167 bp, 8 predicted proteins | sample COGITO_mtgs_1205_FD_87293 | JGI IMG/M metagenome (GOLD analysis project Ga0115571, IMG submission 87293) | Pelagic marine microbial communities from North Sea - COGITO_mtgs_120531 | ecosystem: Environmental > Aquatic > Marine > Epipelagic | place: Germany:Helgoland, sampling site Kabeltonne...
AAAAAACGGTGAAGCCTGAACACCAGTTGTGTTTGTTCACCCGAACGCATCCGACGGCCTCCGCGACGACCAACGAGTCCGAAGAGCTGGGCGTAACACCTCAACTCTCGCGTTTTATGGTGGGCCCGCAGATCACAGCCACACACACAGCAACCTGTGAGCCAAGGGTCGAAAAATAACTGCACCATCGATGCCCGCAACCAAATTGTTGGTGACGCACACACTCCGCTCACTCTTTGCGCGGAATTGACTGCCGCTGTAGTACCTTCCCTGCAATGTCACGGTCTGGTCGTTTAATTCTGGGTGCCGTTATTGCTGCCGGTGCAGTGCTTGGTGTCACCCAGATCACTTCAGGTGCAAACAACAGCACCAAAGAATCAGTGTTCGTTGGACTTGTCCCGACCCGACTCCTCGACACCCGTCAAGACCAAACCACCTTCGACGGTTTCGACCAAGCAGTTGGACGACTCGACGCTGGCGCCACTTACGAACTCGACATCGCAGGCCGCGGCGGCATCCCAACAGATGCTTTATCAGTCACCGCGAACCTTGTCGCAGTCAACCCATCCGCACCTGGACACCTCACCGTGTACCCATGCAGTGTTGACCGACCACTCGCATCAGCACTCAACTACATGCCCGGCGTCAACAACGCCAACGAATTCACCGTCCCGCTCGGCCCCGACGGCGACATCTGTATCTACGCCTACGCCGAAACCGACATCGTTGTCGACATCTACGGTTACTACATCGCCAGCAGCGGCGGAACCGGAACCCCCGGCCAAGACGGAACCGACGGTGCCGACGGCCAAGACGGTGCCGACGGCCAAGACGGTGCCGACGGCCAAGACGCTGTGTCGCCTGCCCGGGTCATCTGGGTTGCCGAAAGCGGCGGCGACTTCACGTCACTGTCCGAAGCTATGGCCTCAATCCCCGACAACAACGACGTCGCTACGCCATATGTGATCAAAATCGCACCCGGCACTTACACCGAAACCTCAAACGTTGCAATGAAAAACTATGTTGACGTTGAAGGCTCCGGCCAAGACATCACCACCATCACCTGCGCCTGCAGCGGAACTAACAGTGACGACTCAATTAACGGATCAACGATCTCAATCGGTCAGGTGAACGCCGAAATCCGGCAAATCACCATCAAAAACACGAGCTCCACATTCGGTTACGCCGTTCACTCCCATCAGAACACGAGCACGACGTGGTCGGTATCGATCGCAGACGTCACCGCTACGGCAACCGACGGAACGCTTGCTATTGGAATAGACGCCAAGAACTCGACGCTCAAATTGAGGAACGTGACAGCGACTGCGTCGAACGGGGCCTCCAATTACGGCGTCAAGACCTCCGCATCAACCGTCACTATCGAAACGACCGTTGCAAAAGCGTCTGGAGGCACAGAAACAAACAAAGCAATCTCCATTCAGAACAATTCGAACGCAGCACTCAATAATGTCGTCGCCGAGGCGACCGGCCTTTCTAATTCGCAGCTGGAAACAGCAGGAATTGACGTGGCGAGTTCGGTTCTTGTTGCCAACAACACGACTGCGTCTGCCGCCAGCGGAGATACCCCGACCGGTATTTACGCAAGTGGTTCAGTTATCGATATTGGCAACAGCACTGCGACCGGGTCGGGATCGGCAGTAAACACCGGCATCCACGTCGCCAATGGATCGCAGGCAACTATTAACGACGTCACTGCTACCGGCTCGGGCGTAGACGGAAATACTTCAAGGGGCATCGCAGTCGATGGCGTCCTTAAAGCGTTCAACACCAAAGCCCGCGGCTCAACTGGCGGGGACGGCTCTGGCGCCGTGATCTCAACCGGGGCGGAGGCTTCCTTTAGTAACTCCGTACTCGATGGGAAAGGTACAAGCACTCAGACAGGAAAAAGCATCAGCAACGCTGGCACCGCAAACATTGTGAATACACGCTTCGAGCCAGCCGCACCGCCAAACGATGGCGGAACGTTCAAATGCAAGAGCAACTATCTACTCGACCTCGATGCGACTGACCCTGGATGCCCTTAGTGGTACCAGGGCGAAAGGGGGCGAGTCTTTGAGTGGGTGGCGGCGCGGTGACCGGTGATGGGTTGACGAGTGTTAATGCGTACACCGTCAACAATTCAACTTTTAACGCCCTTGACGACACCTGCGCTGCTGGGTGACGTTGCGATTTCGCAGCTCTTCCTGGTTTCGGTTCCCGAGTGGTAGCGCAATGTCCTGTGTTCCAATTCGATGCGCTCACCGAATACAAACGCCACGACAGCCACCGATCCAGACTGCCTGCCGTCCTGACCCTGAGTAAAGGTCAGACCGGGCTGACCCGGACGGCGTTCTCAATCGCTGTAGGACGGCCAGGCGACGGCATCAGACCCGTGTGATTACAACACCCTGATCCGTGTGATTTGTGCAGCCACCCCGAGTACCAAACCCATAGCCCGTGGGACGGCGACGACGGAACTCCAAACCGGCTACGGTCAGTCACCGATGTATCAACGGCCAACTGGCCCGGCCCGAGCCAGACGCAACACCATTAATGGAAGACAAACAAGATGAATGAGAACGTAAGCGTGACCCGCGAGATCAGCGCCCCGGCAGATCGGGTCTGGGAGATGGTGTCAGATTTGCCCCGAATGGGCGAGTGGTCCCCAGAAAACGAGGGAGGAGTGTGGCTCAAGGACGCCAACGGCCCGCTGGAGGGTGTCAAGTTTCGCGGGGCGAACCGCCTCGGCAAACGCAGCTGGAAAACCGTCGCCACCATCATCGACGCCGAGCCCGGTCGCAGGTTGGCGTTCAGGACATCCGTGATGGGGATCCCAGACTCCGATTGGTCGTATGACCTCGAATCGACTGACGGCGGCTGTCGCGTTACTGAGTCCTGGACGGACCGACGGCCAGGCTGGATCAAGCCGCTCACGGCGCTGGTGACAGGGGTGAGTGACCGTAAGACTCACAACCGGGCCGGCATGGAGCAGACACTCAAGAGCCTGGGAGCGGCCGCCGAGTCCGCGTAACACCCAACAAATCCGGGACTCAACATCGACGCTGTCGAAGTACATTCACTCGGCCACCACACGCCGTGTCCGATGACCAACGTTGCCGTCACCGGGTACGGCGTCTCGCCGCTCAAGAGATTGACCGTTCGCAGATCGGCTCGTGGTCTTGCCTCAATCGACCGGCCCGATGCTGTCACCGAGGACTGCCCGAGCTGAGTTCCGCCCACGTGGTCGACGGTCTATCGAAAATCCCCAGACTTTTCATCAACTGATCGTAAACTCGACGATCCGTTGGCTAGCTTTTGACGCATGTCTACTGAGGTTCCTGAGGGTTACAACACACCGATCCCGCAATCGATCACGACGCCTGACGCTGTCGACACCCGCATCGGCCGACTTGAGTTTGTCGACGGTGTCCCTACCCGAGAGACCAGCTCAAAGCTATGGGATCACCTTGACTTCATGCGCGGCGTTGAGGTTTTCTTGAACTGCGTGCCGGCAGCCTCGATGCAGGCAATGATCGTTGGACTTGAGTCATTGGGCCTCGATGCGTGCAACAAGGCTGTGATTGCCGATGATCTGCTTGATTCGAGCGGTCTGTTCCTGACGGGCAACACCGACACGGTGTACACCGCCGTGCTACTGGATCTAGACCGAGATGGCCCAACTGTTGTCGAGATACCTCCAGGCTGTGGGCCAGGCACAGTCAACGACGCATGGTTCCGATTCGTCGTTGACATGGGCGCTCCGGGACCTGACCGGGGTGCAGGAGGCCGCTACGTGATTTTGCACGACGATGACGACACGACCGTGGTGCCCGACGATGTTTTCGTGGCTCGAAGCCCGAGTCGGGCCAACTTCCTGGTCCTCCGCGGTTTTCTTGTCGATGGGAAACCCGATGCTGCTACGGAGATGTTCCGCAACGGCTTGAGGGCATACCCACTCGCTGATGCGAACAATCCGCCCGAGATGGAATTTATCTCGATGTCACGCAAAGAGTTCAACACGATCCACTCGAATGACGTCACGTTCTTCAACGAGATCAACGAGGTGATCCAACGAGAACCAATCGGAGTAATAGACCACGAAACTCGTGGCCTGCTTGCTTCGATCGGAATCGAGAAGGGCAAACCATTCGCCCCTGACGGCCGGATGCACGAAATCTTGAGTGAAGCAGCCGCTGTCGCGAACGGCACCGCCCGTGCCATCGACTTCCGCCCTCGAGACCCTGAGGCACTGATCTACGATGACCGTAAGTGGATCACCGCATTTGTCGGAGGGGACTATCGATGGCTTCGCCGAGACGGCGAAGGCGGTAGGAATCTCGATGCTCGAACGCTCTTCTTCTACTTCGCGACGGTCAACACCCCAGCGATGGCACTGAAAATGGTCGGGGTCGGCTCGCAGTACGCAGCAGCGATGACTGACGCCGACGGCGAACCTCTTGACGGCAGCCTCAACTACCGGTTGCATCTGCCAGCTGGGATCCCGGCTAGAGACTTTTGGTCGATCGTCATCTACGACCCTCAAACACGGTCCGAACTGCAAACCGGACAGCGGTACCCGAGCCTAAACAACGCTCGCGACCAACTGCAGTACAACGACGACGGCTCAATTGATCTCTACTTCGGTCCCGAGGCTCCTGCTGAGGGCAGCAGTAACTGGATTCAGTCGGTTCCGGGCAAGTCATGGTTCACGCTGATTCGCCTGTACGGGCCGCTGGAAAGCTGGTTCGACAAGACCTGGCGCCCAGGGGATTTCGAGCGCATCACCATGACAGCCGAGCGTTAAAAGAACAGTCGCTCATGACGCACGGGGCGTCTTCGGAAAAACTGAGCTATCCGTCTACAAGTTGACCTGACCGGATGACTTTTGAACAGCGGGATGTCCCGACCGTCGCGGGCGTACCCACTTAAAGGCAGCTATCACACTCAGCCTGGCGGCACGAACGCTTTATATGGCGGCTTCGGATGGGCATAGCGACGTGCCACTCGCTTTCATTGAAAACCACTCCGCAGAGCGACCGCCAGTTCATGGAGCGAGTCGCTATAAGCCGAGACCGCCGTTGTAGTCAGGCCGGCGCGACATCGCTGGGTTTCCAGCTGTGGTCAAAGAAGCCATCAGTAGGCCTACAGAGCCGAGAGATCCTGAACCAACCTTTGCCAAGGATTGTGAGGATCCAGTTCGATGCCCTATCGGCTGGCTGCTCAGGACCAGGGGTAATTGTGATCGAACCGTCGTCGATCGAATCAAGATCAGCGAAACTTTTGAGGCTGGGGGCCGCTTGGCCGTTGCCTAGCATCATCTGGGTCCAGACGTCGTAGATGACGACCGACCAGAAGTTGACTATCGGGACTCCTAGCGGCAGACCCAAATCGTATGTGCGGGCGCTGGATTTGAATCACTCCAACTGGCAGCAGCGTTCGACGACAGTTGACGATGCTGGCTGGACTCTCACTGAGCGCCAGTCGCCGACACACCTCCCTTCGGCATATGCACCGTCTTTCCTCGAGCCGCCGGTCCAAATGATGATGAAGATGCGCCTTGAGTTTTAGGCGAGTGGCGACCATTAGCGGAAGCGAAGACGATTAGGGCAGCCATTCCGCGCTGCAGCCCACCTTTCGTCACAGTAAAACCGCACCGGTTGCCTTGGCAGCAGCACCGCTCTGCTGCCCCAATTGGATGCGCCTACCTCTGCCGCTAATCGCGGCAGCGCCAACTTCTGCCGGGTCGCGCCGCGACCAACAGGATCCTTTAGCCTCACCACGGGACGCTGTTTACGGCGTACTCTCATCCATCTGAACTATGCAATCCTTGCGCCCATCGGCCACCGGATGCGCCCACAGCGCAGGCACTCGACGGTGACGACTTGCTAAGGCGACTACCTACCGATGGACTCGATGCTGTCGCTGTCTCTGCAGCCCTTGTCAGATGGTGGTCCTCATCGTCGTTGTTCGGCACCGAGGTTGACGTGGTCTCGTTTGGAACGCCCGAGGGCACGGGCGGAAGCGATGCGATCTTTCTGGCAACAGTAAAAACTTCAAATGGTCAGAGCGAACAGACGCGTCATGTGGTGCTGAGAATCTGCGCAGGCCATCGACTCATCTATGACGCTGACTTTGGACTGCAGTTTGAGGTTCAACAGGCATTAGCTGAGCGCAAAGTGCCGCCGGTGGCAGCCATCCTTGCGGTTGAGTATTCGAAGGAGTGGTTTGGCCGCCCATTCGTGGTGATGGAACAAGTCAAAGGTTACGTTCCGCCGGACCGCCCGCCGTACACCTTCGAAAGCTGGCTGCGTGACGAATCACCGGAAACGCAGAAGGCGATCTGGTGGAACTCAGTTGAGGCGATCGCGCAGCTTCATCAAGTTGACTGGAAAAATTCCAGCTTTGACTGCCTCACTGCAGGACGGACCGCTGTGGGCCTCAAGCCTGCAATGCAATGGCTCAGAGCATTATTAGATGAGGCACCGGAAAATCGGTTTCGACGAACTGCCGATGGCTTGTGGCGACTCCTTTCCGCTGAGCAGCCAGAGATTTTGGGTGACGATGTTATTTCGTGGGGTGACAGCCGACTCGCCAATGTTCTCGTCAATGGAACACAGGTTGCGGCGCTCCTTGACTTTGAGGATGTCTCGCTCAACCAACCCGAAGCCGACCTCGGTTCCTGGTTGCAGCAGGACATAGCGTTCTCAAAAGGGCTTGGACTGTCTCGGCTCGCCGGCTTTCCGTCACATACAGACACGATTGAACGTTTTACGGAGATGACCGGGCGCAAACTCGGCAACATGGCGTGGTGGATGTCGTTTTCTCGGTTACGTCGTTACGCCATGCGCGCAGTCACGGTTGGTGTGGCTGGGAGACCCGGAGTGGTCGCTGTTGCCAGAAATCCCAGTGACATGACGACATGAGTCGGATCCGCAACAAAACGCTGATAATCCTTCAGCACGAGGGCGTACTCAGACATGGTGATCAACCCCGACTCGACGTGAGGAAGTAAATTCTCCGGGTTCATGATTGCCGCGAACGGCTCTAGGCCGACTTCGTCGCTCGATACTGCAAAAGAATGCAGCGAAGCTCCGACGTACCCTGCAGTTTGTAGGATGCGCGTGAGGGCGCGTGCGACGTAGCGGTCGCCTCCCCGGCTTTCCTGGGAATCCGCCGCTCGGGCATGGATCTCCATCAATTCTGGTGTGTATGGCGAACAGGCGCCCCAGAGTTGAGCGTCCGAGTCGATCACCACGATGCGTCCCCCCGGCCGCAAAATGCGCATGATTTCAGTTGCGCCTACAACAGGGTTCAAAAGGTGTTGAAAGACGTAGCGCACGATCGCTACGTCCATGCTGTTATCCGAGAGCGGAATCGATTCACAAGTGCCCTCGACCAGCGACACAGCGCTGTCGATTTTTGCGGCAAGACCGGGCCGAAAACGCGCTGCAGCAAGCAGGTCGCGATCGGGATCGACAGCGAAAAGAGAGACACCTGGAAACGCCCGTACCAACCGCTCTGTGACCGCTCCAGAGCCCGACCCAATTTCAGCGATACGAGAGGCCGAATCGATACCAAGTGCACGAAGAAGGAACAACTCTTTCTCGAAAGTAAGCGCCGCTTGTGAATCGAGTCGTTCAATCTCGCCGGGCGTACCGCCGCGCATCGCCTCGGGTGAGTAGGACCCGGTGACGTGACCAGGTTGCGTCAAGGCGTAACCCGCGGTTCGACTGAAAGCAGCAAACCATTCGATGGACGCAGGGTCACCAGAGCCTGCGGCTCGACGACGTGATCTGGCCACAAATCAAACTTGAGTCGCTGGCATAACGTGGCAAAAACGAGCTGAGCTTCCAACTGCGCAAAGCCGCGACCAAGGCACACTCTCGGCCCGCCTCCAAATGGCAGATAGGTAAAAGGTGCCGGACCGTCATCGCTCAAAAACCGCGACGGATCAAAGGAATCAGGTTCGGGCCAATAGTCGGAACTGCGATGCATAACCCAGGGGCTGACGGTCACCAGCGACCCGGCTGGCACGTCAAAGCCCGCGAGTTGGTCGTCATGAACGGCTCGCCGCGAAATAACCCAGATAGGCGGGTACAAGCGCATAGATTCCTGCAGCACTGATCGACACAGACCAAGGGACGGTAAGTCGCCTAGCGATACCGGTCGATCTCCAACAACGGTGTCAATTTCGTTGCGCACCTCTGCAGCTACGCCGCTGTGCTGGGTCATTAAATACAGCGACCACGTCAGAGCCTTCGCTGTCGTTTCGTGGCCAGCCATGACCATCGTCATCACCTGTGCTCGGAGTTCTTCCGCGCTGAGAGGTTCCCCAGTCGCAGGGTCGCGAGCGTCTAAAAGCACTGACAATAGGTCTGAAGGGCCGCTATCGGCCGCGCCCAGAAATTTTCGAGCATCAATCAGCAGCGCCACGATTCGATCGATCGTCCGTTTTGCCCGGTCGAAAGCGGCATAGTGACCGATGACAGTTGGGTCGTCTGGGGTGTCGCGCGGGTCGCCATGTGACATGGCAGCATTCACCGCGTCGACGGCGGTTCCAAAGCCTTGCCCAACGCCCGAGAGATCGCTGCCAAGAATTGCTAGTGCAACCACTTCCAAAGCCAGCGCTGTCAGGTCAAGGTCGGCATGAACAGGCTCGTTTTTCGAAGCAGTTGACCATCGGCCGGCAAGGGCCACAGCTGCGTCGGTTATCTGCGGTGCAAACTGCTCGACACGATTCCGCTGGAACATCGGCTGCGTGATCTCGCGTTGTCGGCGCCACTGTTCTCCGTGACTCGTCAGCAGCCCCTCGCCGAGAAGCGGCGTAAGCATGTAGTCATCGGCGGTTTCATGTTTGGTGAATCGCTCTTCCCCAGCGAGCAGTATCTCGCGCACCAGATCTGGGGTAGAGACCATGTACACCTGATCGCCCTGCTCGGTCGAGTGGTGTGAAATCGGGCCGAAACGGTCTGCGAACGAAGTAAGAAACTCAAGCGGATCACCGCGAATTTCCTCGGCGGAGACAACATGGCGAGGCCCGGGTGGGCGGTGCGGTATTCGCTGGGATGATTGTGGGCTCGTCATACTTTGGGGCGTCCGTATTGAACATACCCGAAAGGGCCTCTGCGAGACCCAAGGTGCCCAACCATCTCTGCCGATGGCGACGGCCCCTGTTAGTGCCGCTTCGAAAGGAAAAGGTAGCTTGGCGTCCTCGTGCGTTATTCGGCCGGTCTGCATCGCCATAGCACCCCGTTGTCACGGCAGTTTTTGGCGCTACTCAATGACCTCGACAGTTCTGGTCAAACGCTCGTAGTGACATCCTTTGGTCTCGGTGGAGGCGGACTCGGCCTGGTCACACCTGAGGGGATTGATGTGGTCGACCGCGTTTCGACCAAGGGAATTGACTCAAGCGGTGAATTAGTCATTCGGGCCGTAGATTCCACCGGAGGCGTGCGCAGCGGGTCGCGATGGGGTGAAATCGCCACGTATGACCGCCACGGCCTCTTACGGTTAGAGCGACTCGACGGCGTCGGTGATTTGCATGACGTCATTTTCGACGGTGACACGGTGCTCCTCGTATCGACCGCCACGGACTCAATCGTGCGGCTACGTCAAGGTCCAGGTCTTGTTCCCGAGCTTGAGGTTGTCTACGAATCAGGAACTGGAGTTGACTCAACACACCTCAACTGCATTGCTTTAGATGGAGCGGAATTGGTTGCGACGTCATTCACGACCGCCCGTGGCTGGTCGTGGCGAACGAACCTTCGCAACGGAGTCACCAACGATGGGCAACTTTTCGCTGTCGAGACAGGAAAGACCTTGGTTGAGGGCCTGGCGCGGCCGCACTCGCCTCAACGCTGGCGTGACGGATGGGTGATAGCGAACGCTGGAGACCAGTCGGTCGCAGTAGCGGCTGCTGACGGATCACTCAGTTCAATACCGTGCGGAGGTTTTTGTCGCGCTCTGCAGGTCTGCGCCGATTTTGCAGTCGCTGCCACATCGCCGCCTCGTGTCTCGCAAAACATGGTGACGCCTCAGTCCGAAACTACTGAAACGTTCCAGTGGAGCAGCCTTGTGCTGATCGACTTGGTGAAAGGGCACGTCGTCGAGGAATTTGGGTTGCCTTTCGTCGAGATTTATGACGTAGCAGTTATTGACGATGACCTAGTCACTGGTCTTCGGCGCGGGGCAAGCGCGAGTGCGCTCCGCCTGCTTGAGCGAGCAGCAATCGAGCAGTTCTGGCCCGAACGTGAAGACCCGACCGCAGTCGACCCGATCGCCGAAGCTGATCGGATTGTCTCGCTCGCAACGCAGGTCCCGGATTCAGTGGTTGCAGGGAGCACGTTTGCGGTCGAAGTCGACATGGTCAATGAGGGCAGCGCCACTCTTGCATCCCTCGGTCAAAACCGAGTGCTGATCGGGTGGTGGTGGGGGGAGCCATCTAGCCCTATGCGCGGCGGTTGCGGGCTCATTAGCCCGGTACTAGCCGGCGAGAGTCTCACCCTTACCTGCCAGGTAGACGCACCCATTGACCTGGGGATGCATCGACTCACCATTGGTGTTGTCCAAGAGCGAGTTGGCTGGTTCGAAGGCGCCGTTGTAACAGTCGTCAACGTCGAAGAACTAGCCGGAAATACCGAGCCCAACGAAAAATAATTGAGGTCCCGGAGCTCGCTGTGTTACCTTGAAGGCTTGACCATCCAGGGGGAAAAATGTCTCGAACACTCAACGCTGCAGAACGCAAGACCTTCATCGCGGGCTACTCAAAACTACTGACCGCCGCTTGGAGCGCGTCAGATTTCCCGGCATTTATTGCCAATATTGAGACAGATCCTGTTGCTGTCTTGAGTGGCTACGGAATCGAAATCAGCAGCGGCGCCGACGTCGTAATTAAGACCAAGAAAGACGGCAGCGAGGGACTCGACCAGGCTATTGAGCTTTGGGAACAGGGTGTCAATGGCGGCACCTACACGTTGTATGTCATCCACGACGACGACCTGGAGCCAGATCGCCTTGATCTCACCCAGGTGTCGGGAGCCGGATCGGGCTCGAGCCACGTTTACTGCTGCTCCTGCTGCCCCTGCTGCTCATCAACCTGAGTGTTCGTCACGCCCTCGATAAAGACTAAGCCTCACCGGGCGTACCTTCTCAAGGGCCGCAACTAAGCCATACGCCTCAGCGCGCCCCACCGACGCATGCGTAAGTTGTGCACAACGGGGCAAAATCTCCGGTCTGGAGTCCAATTGAGCTTTCTCGAGCAGCGCTCGAACCCCCAACCTGATCTGCCTCGCCTTCGTTCTGACCTGCGCGTCGATGTGGTGAGCGACCGAGAAGTGCTCGTAATGAATGGAAGCGAGCGCTACATCTTCGAAAGCGCGGCGCTGGTGAGCATCCTTCCCCTGCTCAACGGGAAAAACACGGTTATTGACATCGCTGAGGAGTTGTCGGGTGAGCTGAGCTTGCGTGACGTGTTGCGAACGGTCGGCTCGATGAACGAGGGGGGGTACCTAGTTGAGGGCGCTGCTTCAGAGGATGTCGCTGAGACGGCCTGGTTCGATCAGTTGGGAGTGGGCCCAGTCGTCGGAATCCCGCGAATAGAGGCCGCCAAAGTTACACCGCACTCCGTAGGAGGGATCGACCTCGGTCGGGTCAGCTCGGACCTCGCCGAGGCCGGATTGAACGTGACGGAAAGCGCTGATACCGACATCGACGTCGTGTTGTGCGATGACTATCTCAATCCGGAACTGGAACAGCACAACGCGCGATCGCTGACAAATGAACGGCCATGGCTGCTTGCGAGTCCGGCACGGGCCCAACTTTGGCTGGGGCCACTCATGGTTCCAAACGTGACGGGATGCTGGGTATGTCTCCAACAGCGACTGGCGGGCAACCGTCAAATGGAGCGATACGTACAGCGTGTCAAGGGAGTCAACTGGGCGAATCCAAGCGTGCCCGCCGGGACGTCGCTTATCGCAGGCGCAGCCTCAGGGATGATCGCTACTGAGGTCAGCCGTGTTATTGCCGGTGGTCTCACTCATCCAGGGCTGCTGGGACGAGTAGTAACCCTTGACCTCCTATCGTGGGAGAGCGAGCCGCATGTACTAGTGCGACAGCCCCAATGCCGAGCGTGTGGCGAGCCTGAGAGGTACCGATCGGACCGGCCAGTT
>Ga0115571_1002483_pt1 | contig 12156 bp, 10 predicted proteins | sample COGITO_mtgs_1205_FD_87293 | JGI IMG/M metagenome (GOLD analysis project Ga0115571, IMG submission 87293) | Pelagic marine microbial communities from North Sea - COGITO_mtgs_120531 | ecosystem: Environmental > Aquatic > Marine > Epipelagic | place: Germany:Helgoland, sampling site Kabeltonne...
CAATTTCCAAATGCAGAATCTTTTTATGAAACCTGCCTGAGTATCCCTTTATACCCCTCTATGACAGATGGGCAGCAGGATTATGTTATAAATAAAATCTTATTTCTAAGATTTTATTTTAGAAAAAAACTCTCTTTTTATTCACTGATTATTCCCTTTGGAGATCTAATGGATTATCAATGAATTTTATTATGTTTTATTTAAAAATTTTTAAATAAAAAGAAGAGAGACAATCTTACTATCTTATTCTAACAATATTATCTAAAAGCCTATTTCGGCAAAAAATAAATAATTCTATTCAGTTGGAGTTTGAAGTGAAACAATGTTGGAGTATGAAGTGAAACAATAGTGATTAACATAAAATCCCCTATAACCTCGTACATATGTTATATCTTCATTATTAAATCACGAAGACTTTGATCACTAAATTGATTCTTTTAAAATTCTATTTAATTCAATGGAAGAAGCCTTCGCTGGATTATTTTTAAGTCTTTCGATATTTATACTATCAACAATAGCATCTAAGTTTGATGGATGTACTTTGAATAGCGAAAGACTGGTTTCTAGACCTATACTTTTAACAAACATTTTCACTTTAGATGAAGGTTTATTTTCATTTGATCCTGCACCAATGATATTATCCATATCCCTCATTACATTTTTTAAGTAGGTCAACCCTCTTGCATCATTTATATTATTCTCATTACAATTATGATTAAAATCGTACCATGAAGGTAAGGTTAAAGCGACGGCTTGGCCATGTGGAATATTAAATTTTGATGTGAGTATATACGATATTGCATGAGCTCCTGATGTTTTGGCAATGTTTATTGCCTTACCAGCCAAATGAGCAGCTTGCAACATAATATCTCTAGAATTGTCATTATATTTGACAGCTAAAGGTAAATGCTCAATTATTAATTCCAACGCCTCTTTAGAGTATTTTTTTGACTCTTCGGTTGAATTAACGCTCCAATAACTCTCCATCGCTTGTGCAAAGGCATCAATGCCAGATAACGCAGTTTGATAACTATCCATTGAATAAGTTAAACTTGGATTTAGCACGACTACATTAGGTAGCATATAAATTGGATGAGCTACAGAAAATTTTTCGCCACCAACATAAACTACGGCAAAATGCGTTGCTTCACTACCAGAACCTGAAGTGGTTGGAATCGCAATTAATTTTTTTCCAAAAGAAGAAATTTTTGTTTTATTGCTCGCTAGGTCTTTAAGGTTTTTTTTATCAAAACCTATATTTATTAGTTTGGCCATATCTAGAACACTCCCTCCACCAACTGAAACCAAATAATCACAAGAGTTTTCTAAAAAAATATTTATCCCTTTTTCTACATCTTCAATTTTAGGATTCTTTGAAAAATCTGAGAATCTTATGAAATTAAAACCATCCAATATGTTCTCAATAAAATTTTTTGCCCCACACTTTTCATATGATTTATTCCCTGTTACTAAAAATATACTTTTAGGGGAATCTTCGATCAACAATTCCTTAAAATCATTATTTGAATTTTCAAAAAGATATCTAATGACTTGTTGCATTTACTTTAAAAAATTCATGAAGTTTTTTTTATTTTCATCAGGCGTTTTGGTAGGTCTTCCTAAATCTTTTCTCGACCCTTTCTTGATTCTTATTTCAATTAAATAAGGACCCTTTTCAAAATCAATAGCTTTCACAGCGCCTACTAAATCAACTTCATTATCAACAATTATAACCTCTTTATAACCAGAAGCCAATGCTATTTTTTGGAAATTTACATCAAAAGCAATCGTATTTTGACCTCCGACAGAATCATGAGCTCCATTATTAAGTAGGATGTGAAGAAAATTGTGATTCGCATATTGACCTATTATAGGAAGTGATCCTAGATGCATCAACGCAGCACCATCCCCATCTAAACAAATGGTTGGTCGTGCTGTATTTAAAGATACACCTAATGCGATGGAAGAACAATGTCCCATTCCTCCGACGGTTAAAAAATCTTTATCATGAATTTGATTTTCGAAAACTCTATGCTCAAATACTTCTCTAGAAGTCATTCCTGTTGTTGAGATTAAAATTGATTCGACAGGAATGTTTTTAAGTATTAGTTTAATTGCCTTTTCCCGCGTCATACTATAACTATCCGGAGTACTTGATATTAATTTGTATTCTGAAAAAGTCCCTTTCCTTACTATTAAGGCGACTGGTTTGCTCTCAGCCATTGCCTTATTCTTCAACTTTTCAATTACTATGTCAATCCTTTCTGTATGGCTATCAATAACTTCATAAGGAATCTCCATAGACTCCAACATTTGATTTTGAACTCTACCTTGCTTTACATGTTGAGGCTCGTCTTTTACATTTGGTTCTCCTCTCCATCCAACCATTATGATCATGGGTATTGCATATACCTCTTTATCGGCTAAGGATAATAATGGATTTATACAATTTCCTAAACCAGAATTTTGACAATACACCAGGGGAACTTTTCCTGTTGAAAGATGATATCCTAAGGCTATCCCAATAGCATTGCCTTCATTTGCTGCAATTATGTGGTTTTGCCTATCTGTGTTGTCTTCAATGTAAAAGCAAATGTCTTTGAGCAAGGAATCCGGAACCCCTGTGTAAAATTTGATGTCTTTTTCCAAAAAACAATTATAAATCTCTTGTACATCCATAGTTACATTCCCCCTGGTATCAAAGTTAAAATTTCTTTAATTGACATTAAATTAGGTCTTGCCTCATAAGCCCTTTGATGCTCCAAAATTAGTTTAGCTGTATTGACCATAGATGGATATGCACTTCTTAATAATTGGTTCGCATAAATAACAACTTTCACTCCAGCTCGAGCTAAATCATCCTCATAAATAGTATCAAAACTAGAAGGAACTACGATAATTGGGACCGTTCTATCAAACGCTCTATACTTTTTACAAAATTCTAAAATTTCATCTGGTTTGGACTCTTTGGAATGAATCATGACGGCGTCAACTCCCGCATTTGTATATGCCTTGGCTCTGCTTAATGCGTCTTCCATACCCTGCTTTAAAATCAAGCTTTCTATTCTTGATATAACCATAAAGTCATCTGTAACCTGCGCGTGTTTCCCAGCTATAATCTTCTCGCAAAACCCTTCAATACTATCTTGCTGTTGATCTACTTCCGTTCCAAAAAGTGAGTTTTTCTTTAAGCCAACTTTATCTTCAATTATTATTGCTGAAACACCTAACCTTTCCAATGTTCTGACGGTAAAAACAAAATGTTCTATTTTTCCTCCTGTGTCACCATCAAAAATGATGGGCTTAGTAGTCACCTCGACAAGATCATTAATATTTGATAATCTTGCGGTTATATCCACGGCTTCTATATCTGGTTTTCCCTTCGAAGTAGAGTCCGTTAATGAGCTAGCCCACATACCATCAAATTCTCTTATGACTCCCTCTTTTTCAAACTTCGTATGCTCCACAATCAACCCCGAAAGCCCTGAATGAGCTTCAATAATTCTTACAATTTTTTTTGATTGTATTAATCTTCTCAATCTTTTTAATCTAATCTGTGGTGTTGTACCAATTTCTTTTAAGTACTCATTGATTTTAGTTGATGATACCCCGGGTGTGTAGGGCACCTCGATCAATTCTCCTCCCCATTTTTTAATAGTTTCAGCTACCTGGGATCTCGTTGTACTTTGAATTCCTTCTTTCCAATCATCACCATGAACAACGAAATCTGGCATAATCTTTAATAAATTTGGTCTATAATCTAGAGTCTCTTGAGAGATCACCTTATGAACTCCTTTTATATTTTCCACTATTTGCTCGCGTTGATCAAACTCGAGATATGGTAATCTTTTATAACTAGCAATTGCCTCGTCCGTTAACAATCCAATCGTAACTTCTCCTAGTGCAGATGCTTTCTTAATAATGTTTAAGTGGCCAGGATGGATTAAATCTGCACTCATAGCAACATAGACTTTTTTCTTATTCATAGTTTTTATAGTTCAATTGTTTTTTATCCTTCTCCAAGGTAATCACCTATTATTGCACCGTTTGTTGATTAGGATGGCATAACATTATAACGCCTAGATCTATTCAATAAATTATATTGCTCTTCTTATGCGAGTTCTTTATTGCTAAAGGGATGGAAACGCAAAGATTTTTTTTAAGGAAATTATTTTAACTCAAAAATAACTAGCAACAATGATATTTTTTTAAACATTCCTTTTTTATTAAATATTTGTTTTAATTACCCTCGTTTTCAAGCTCAAGTAGGATTAAAAATTCAAATAAGTTTTTGACATCAGTGTGTATAATAAGTATGAACAAACATTACAGAAAGTATTCAATCAACTACTAAAAGAAAGAATTACCCTACTTTTCTATCCCAAAACATATTGATATAGGAATACAATTGAGATCTAATATTTTTTAGTAAAACGCGCAACTATTTTTTATAGGCGATCAAGTCAAAAAATAGCTTGGTGATTTACCTCTGAGAGGTTATGTCAATTTTAGAGAATTAAAATACAGTCTATCATATTTACCGGATTTTTGAAATAATTCCGTTGATTTAATTGCACAGAAAAAGTTTTGAATTGGGCTTACCAATATTTATTAAAATTGATATGTTTTATATTGAGATTAAGGAAAGTAAGACTGAACTTTTTAAAAAGAGAAAATCTCAAATCATGATCATGCTTAATTCATGATTCCCATGGTATAAGGTTTATATATTTCGATATTTTTTGTATCGAATTAAGTAATTTGGCACTTATTATCGAATAAACACAAGATTCAAGAGGACTCTTGTCCTACAGAAACTACAATAGCAAGTTTATTGAGAGGATACTAAAAAAATAAAGTAAGCTTATGAACGTGATAGGAGAAATACTATTATACCTTGATCCAGGAACCGGTAGTTTATTAATCAGTACCCTAATGGGCTTATCTTTAACCCTCTTGTACTTCCTTAAGGGGGTATTTTATAAATTTTCGTATTTTTTCTTCGGAGTGAAAAGAAAAAGTTTGAATGATTTTTCTGGTGAAATCGTATTTTTTAGTGAGGGCAAGTCCTATTGGCGAGTTTACAAGCCCATCATAAACGCATTAGTAAAAAATAAACAAAAAGTTATCTATTTATCTGCTGAACAAGGCGATGAAGGCCTAACAACCTCATCTGAATATGTAAAATCCTATTATCTAGGAAACATAAAACAAGCCATTTTCACTTTAAACAGATTGAAAGCAAGAATTTGTGTATTGACTACTCCACAACTTGATGTAGTTGCTTTAAAACGTTCCAAATCAGTTGAACATTATTGTCATGTCATTCACGCCCCTAACAATATTCACGCTTATAAAAAATTTGCCTTCGATTATTTTGATTCAGTGTTGTGCAGTAGCCATGCCCAGATTGAAAATTTAGAATATCTAGAGAAGAAAAGAAAGACCAAACCCAAACAATTATTTCAAACAGGATGTACTTACTATGATGTTTTTAAATTAGACAATGATCATACTGGTGATGCGATACTCGTTGCTCCCACTTGGGGAGATAAGACATTCTTAAAATCCTGCGGTAAAGAGTTGATAAGCAAATTATTAGAAGATGGGCATAAAGTTATTTTCCGACCTCATCCTCAATCTTGGATTTCAGATAAGGAATTAATGGATGATCTATTAACTACTTTTATATCTAATTCTAATTTAATCATAGACCATGAGGTAGAAGTTGAAAAAGCGATCAAAAATTCAAAACTTTTGATTTGTGATATTGCTTCAGGAATGTTGTTTGATATGGCATTTGCTTATAAAAAACCAATAATTTCTGTACAATTTGATTGGACAAATGGAGGTTATGAAGCTGCTGATTTAATGAGTGACACATCAGCTTCGACTCTATTAAAAGAGGTAGGAATGATGATAAGTGAAAAAGAAGTCAAAAATATTTCGAAAATTGTAGACAAAGTCTCTTTAATAACGATTACCCAAGAAATGATAGATAAACATATTTTCAATTTTCAAAAAGCGGGAATAGTAGCCTCACAACAAATTCTATCGATTTTTAACAAACCTACATAATGTTTCTGATTGAATTTTTAAGAGCTATTTTGGATACCGTTTTTGACATAACAGGTAGTTATGGATGGTCAATTATTGTGCTAAGTCTAGTAGTAACTCTACTCATGCTACCTCTTTTTTGGATAGCAGAAATGATTCAGAGTAGGGAAAGAAGGAGAAAATTAAAAATGCTACCTGCTCTTGAACAATTAAAAGAAGTGTCCATAAGCAAGAAAAATATTTTTATACAAAAACAATATATCGACAACATCAATACGCTCCCTTGTATGCTTTATCGGGTCTATTGGGATTGGTAATCCAAATTCCCTTATTCATTGCAGCATACTGGATATTGATAAAGTATACTCCTATTGAAGGAGTGTCGTTTGGCCCAATCAAAGATTTATCTCAAGCCGACGGATTGATTTTGCTATCAAATGAATGGTCAATAAACCTACTGCCTTTTGTCATGACCTCCGTTAATTTAATAAGTGGTTATTGGTTCGCCAAGGAAAAGGATAAAAATGAGCAGTTACAACTGATTGTTATTGCACTTGTTTTTTTGGGATTACTTTATGATTTATCGTCAGCGCTGGTACTATTTTGGACAATGAATAATGTTTTTTCGATTGGGAAAAATTGGTTCTTAAAAAATACCATTAATGATGAATTAGTCGAAAAAATTTTAGCATCAAAAGTAATAAAATGGTCTTCAAGTCAGATCAAAATATTACTCCCCTTCTGGTACGTCTTATTATTTTCTATTTTTCCAATATTATCATTTTACTACAACAACATTGAACAAGTCCTCTTCAATCAATTAATACCTTTTTTACTTATCATCCTTTTGTTAACTCTCATCTCATCAAGCATAGCAAGGTTGATATTTCAGAATACGCAAAAGGCTATTTTATTAGGTTTAATAGGAGTCGCATTATTCTTTTCCTATGGATATGTTTTTCATTTCATTATAGAAATGAATTTAGATCAAATGGAATCTCCAATGCTATTTATGCTAATTCCTTACATATACGTGGGTACATTCTTACTAAGTTTTTTCTTTTTGTTGAAATCAAAAGTCAAAAGGATTTCTAACGTTATCCAAGTTTTTTCAGTGTGCCTATTTTTGATTGTTGTAGTTAAAATAATTAGCTATAACCTCAATCATTCAATTAATTATGTTGCCGAAGGAGATCATAATGGAGATACTGAGCTCAACTATGAAAAGAATGCTAAATATCCCGATATCTACTTCATTGTACTAGATGGATATGCCAACGCTCAAATATTGCAGGAGGTGCATGATTTCAACAACATTGATTTCGAAAACTTCTTAAAACAGAAAGGATTTTATGTTGCTTCAGAGAGTAGATCCAACTATGTCCAGACATTTTTATCACTCCCTGCAACCTTAAATATGGAATACATTAACTATTTGAGTAAAAAACTGGGTAAGAAATCAAAGGATACAAAATTAGCCAATGAAATGTTTTGGAATAATAAAGTAATGAAATATTTAAAAAATAAAGGGTATAAAACTGTCCACTTTAAATCTGGGTGGATGGCAACTGACTACAACGCAAATGCAGATTTCAATTTGGGACAAAAAGATTATTTTGATGACTTTTCGATCACCTTTTTACAAACTACACTACTCAATCCTTTCATTGGGAAAATACTAAAAACTGGTTATCGAGAAAATATTTTAAACACTTTTGACAAACTTGCTAATATTGATGATATTAAAGAGCCAAAATTCGTTTTTGCCCATATTGTAAGTCCTCATCCTCCATATGCTTTTGATGAATATGGAAACGCCAATGATTTTTCGAAATTAGATAACGACTGGAGTAATGATAGTAAAAAAGAGTATATAGGTCAATTGAAATTTACGAATTATAAAACAAAAATTCTCGTTGAACAATTGCTAAAGAAAAAAAAAGAAACAGTAATTATCTTACAATCAGATCATGGATCGGCATTTACGGGACATAACAAAGATTGGAACCATCCCGAAAATGCCCTCATTCGAGAAAGATCTTTGATCCTCAATGCAATTTTCTTGAATAACGAAAATATAGAAGGTCTATATGCAGAAATATCATCGGTAAATACGTTTCGTGTAGTCTTTAATAATATTTTTAATGAAAAATTTCAAATATTAAATGACTCAACTTATTTTTCAAGTTACGAATCACCGTATAATTTTATTAACGTGACAGATAAACTTTTAGAGTAAATATCTTAGTTTTATTTTATGATGCTTGATTAGATTAGATTGTATAACTCAATAATAAGACTCTACTGATATTTGGATAAGGTTAGAGCTAAATTTTAAGACCAGTTTTAATATATATCATGTGAAAATGCCTTTTATTCGGTCAAAATATAGCAATGAAGACATCATGAAGAAGATCAAAAATGCGCAAAATGTAAGAAATATTAGGAAATAATAAATAAAGTATATGTCAACTCAACAAATCTATAAATGCTTAGATAAATCTAGTTTTGAAGGGGATAATGGCTATTGTATAGTACCCCTACGTGCGGAAGATAAGTATTTGATCATGCAATGGCGTAATGAACAATTGTATCATTTACGTCAGGTAGCCCCTCTGACCCAAAGCGATCAAGACCTTTATTTCAAAACTAAAGTGACCAAATTATTTGAGCAAGTGCAGCCCGATCAACTTCTATTTTCCTACCTAAATCCGAATCAAGTATGCATTGGATATGGAGGATTGGTTCACATCAACTGGCAGGATCAAAATGCAGAGATCTCTTTTATTATGTCCACGGAATTAGAAAAGAATTTTTTTGAATTTCATTGGACTACTTATATTTCACTTATACGTTGGGTTGCTTTTAAAGAGCTGGAATTCCATAAAATTTATACTTATGCTTTTGACCTTAGGCCCCATTTATATCTTGCTTTAGAGAAAAACGGATTTTCGAGAGAGGCAGTGCTCTTTGAACATTGTTTTTGTGAAACGGAATATAGGGATGTTATTATTCATTCTTTAATAAATGCTGAATGAACCAGAAAAGCATTGTTGTTTTTGCCTCAGGAGACCTAGGAGCTAAGCTATTGCATTATGTTGTTAAATCTGGATATAAAGTAAAGGCGGTTCTTACAAATAAGCATTCCACTGCAATAATTGACTTTACAAAGAAAATCAAATTACCAATTTTTATTGGTAACCCAAATAGCTATTCTGGCATAGGTTTCATTAAAAATTTTAATTCAGAAATAATGTTATCTTTGAATTACATTTTTCTAGTTAAAACTAATATTTTTGGATCATTTGACTTCCCCATCAATATACATGGTAGTTTGCTTCCAAAATACAGGGGGCGTACACCACACATTTGGGCGATCATTAATAATGAAAAAGAGACAGGTATCACATCTCATTTTATTAATGAAGGATGCGATGAGGGAGATATTATCTTCCAAAAAACTGTCCCTATTGGTGTTTTTGATACAGGAGCTTCAATTTTAGTAAAGTTTGAAAGGTTATATCCCACAATCATAGATAAAACATTACATCTAGTTGATTCTGGAAAATTGCATAAGACCAAACAAAACCATTCGGTCGCTACATTTTTTGGCAAAAGAGTACCTGAGGATGGTGAAATCAATTGGAACTGGCAAAAGGAGCAAATTTATAATTGGGTAAGAGCACTAGCTTACCCCTATCCTGGAGCGTTTTCAACAATTAATAATATTAAATTCATAATTGATCAAATTGAATTTGATCAGATGGGGTTTAATTATACTATGAAAAATGGATTAATTTTAAGTTTGGAACCGTTCTTAATAAAAACTCCTAATGGGGTAATAAAAATTGTGAAATATAGAGAGGGGAATACGAATGAATTAAAGATTGGTGATATTTTGAGAAGTAAATTATGTTGATTGATTCTATTGAAGTTAGTGAAGATTCATCTGTTCTAATTATTGCCGAACTTTCTGCTAACCACAATGGTAGCATAGATACGGCCATTGAGACCATTCGAGCCGCCAAACGGGCGGGGGCTGATTGTATTAAGCTGCAGACGTATACGGCCGATACGCTGACCATTGATAGTGATCGATCTGATTTTATCATTAAGGGTACTATTTGGGAGGGAAGAAACTTTCATCAATTGTACCAAGAGGCTTACACACCTTGGGAGTGGCATGCAAAATTATTCAAAGTAGCTCAGGAAGAGGGCTTACTCTGTTTTTCATCCCCTTTTGATCAGACGGCCGTAGATTTTTTAGAAACCTTAGAAGTGCCCGCCTATAAAATTGCTTCTTTCGAAATCACTGATATCCCCTTGATCGAGTACGTCGCATCTAAAGGCAAGCCCATGATACTATCGACAGGCATTGCCACTGCTCAAGACATTGAATGGGCCCTTGATGCTTGTCGAAGAATGGGAAACGATAATATAGCCCTTTTGAAGTGTACTTCGAGCTACCCGGCGCCCATTGAGGAGGCTAATTTGGTTATGATTCAGGATTTAGCCATGCGCTACCAAGTAATCAGTGGATTGTCTGATCATACCTTGGGGGCTACTGCGCCCATTGTGGCGGTGTGCATGGGGGCCAAGATCATAGAGAAGCATTTTATTTTAGACCGGGCAATAGGAGGTCCGGATGCTTCTTTTTCCATGGCTGAGCAGGAGTTTACAGAAATGGTGCGAGCCATACGGTCAGCCGAGAAATCCATTGGTACAGTGGACTATACCCTCACCGAAAAACAGACTAAAGGTAAAGATTTTTCAAGGTCTTTGTATGTGGTGGAAGATGTAGCTGCAGGCGCAGTTTTTACCCATCAAAATGTACGATCTATTCGACCTGGATTTGGGTTACATCCCAAATTTTTACCTGAAATATTGGGGAAGAGAGCAACACATGATCTAAAAAAAGGGGATCGATTTCAAATGGAAATGGTTCAATAAACAGCAGATTATGGATAAAAAGAAAGTCATCGCCATCATCACCGCTCGGGGGGGAAGCAAGAGAATCCCAAAAAAGAACATCAAAGATTTTTTAGGTCGTCCGATCCTACTATACGTAATTGAAGCGGCTTTAAAGGCAGGTTTATTTGATCAGGTAATGGTCTCGACCGATGATCCTGAGATTGCTGAACTTGCACAAAAAGCAGGCGCCAATGTGCCTTTTCTTAGGAAACCAGCGACCAGCGACGATTATGCTACTACCAGCGATGTATTATTAGAAGTTTTGGAGTGCTATCGTAAGATAGGCATTGAATATGACTATGTCTGTTGTCTTTACCCAACGGCGCCTTTTGTCACCGCCTCCAAATTGAATCAGGCGTTTGTACAATTGACTGAATCAGGAGCAACTTCTTTAATACCTGTAGTACGGTACGACTTTCCCATTCAAAGATCCTTTAAGCAAGAAGAGAAGCGGTTGGTTTTAAACTGGCCCGAGCATCTGAATACTAGATCACAAGATCTTCCCGAAGCCTATCATGATGCGGGACAATTTTACTTTTCCAAGACAGCTGATCTTTTGAGAGATAAAAAACTTTTTACTGATTTTACCATTTCTTTTGAGATCCCCGCTTCCGAAGCGCAGGACATCGATACAGAGGAAGATTGGCGGATAGCCGAGATCAAATATACTTTTTATTTGGACCGACTTAAAAAAAGCAGTGAAAGATCTTGAAACAGGTAAGCCGTTACACCTCGATATGATCTCAAAATAAATACAAACACAATCTCTAATCTACCTGCACTATTAATCCCCCCATTCAACATCGTATTCTCACTTACAAAAAAAAATTAACAAACAAAATTTTCATTATCAAAAAACAATTTCCGAAGCAATATCATTCTGTTTAAACCTAATTTCCATTAAATTACATTTCGATTAAGGGAACCAAAATACCTTAACTTTTAACAATAACTATTTTATGAAAAGTATAGCAGTATTCACTTCTGGAGGAGATGCCCCGGGCATGAACGCTTGTGTCAGATCAGTCGTTCGAAACGCCCTTTATTTGGGTATTGACGTTTATGGAGTTAAATATGGCTACAACGGGATGATAGAAGGAGATATCTATAAAATGAAATCTTATTCGG
>Ga0115571_1002491_pt1 | contig 12122 bp, 6 predicted proteins | sample COGITO_mtgs_1205_FD_87293 | JGI IMG/M metagenome (GOLD analysis project Ga0115571, IMG submission 87293) | Pelagic marine microbial communities from North Sea - COGITO_mtgs_120531 | ecosystem: Environmental > Aquatic > Marine > Epipelagic | place: Germany:Helgoland, sampling site Kabeltonne...
TGATGAAACTCGAGAACATTTGAAGAAATGTGGAATTGAAGATTTGAATGATGTCGATTTCATACAATGAAATTAGTTGGATTTGGATTGTTTACTGCTCTTGGCAAGGAAGAACACAACCGGTAGTAAGGTCAACCAAAACAGCGGAATCAGGAACGTGCTCATTGAGCCGCCTGTACCGTCAGTTTGCGCATTCGCATCTTGTTCTTGAGCCTCAAGCATCTCTGGCGTTTGCCAGTCCCACCACGCCATTGTCGCGATGATATCCAGCCCAGTCTGCAACCCTTGCTCGACGTTCGGTTGACTTCCTTCATCGTATTGATGGTGGTAGCGTTCTTGAAGATTTGATCGAGACGGCAAGTAGTGTTGGGTTTCAAATTAAAAAATGCATTCAATTGTTCGAACAGATATAGTCAAGAACTTTCGTAGTTTAGTATCTCTAATGCAGCACTCGGATGTTCGGGATTCTATCATTTCTCGTCTCCGTTTGGATGTTCTAGGGCCTGAAATATTCGACAATTCCCCTTCATCGCTTGAAGAGCTCCACTTGAAAGATCCCACATCTCCTCAATTTCATTATGCGATTGGCCATCTTCATCCACGAAAATGGACTGAACACGAAGAAATGGAATCTCCTTCTGTAATAATGCCTGGTGTCTCAACAGAAAATGAAGAATATGATACTTTAGATGAGGAGGAACTTTCAAATCAAGAGCCAACTGGGACTGAGGTTTCTGAAGAAAGTGAAGAAGTCAAATCAAGATCTACCCTTCAAAGCCCAAGTTCATGTGGCCTCACTTTTTGTCTGGGTGGACAAATATCACAATCTGTGAACATTACAATACATTATTCGACTTACAAAGCAGGTGCAAAGGATAGAGACACAGAAGTTCGAATATGGAAAAGACATCCATTCACGCTGCAGAAATCACTGACTGTTGAACAACTCAAACAAGGTAAAGCGAGCTTCACCTTTCCTTCATGTCCCTGGCTCGAGTTACGGATGGTCGTTCGCAAAAGTCGTGTTGATGATTTATATCGCGCTACCGTAACCCTCACAAACACCTTTCAAGTTGACGATACAAGTCTTGTGCCACGTTACAGAAGCAATATTTCGGAAGATTGGAATGATTGGGGTCAACCGGGACGTAAGGGTTGGCGAGTGTTCAAGGATGAACAAATTATCCATCAGCCGATTCTCAAAGTTGAAACTAAACAGTTCCATGATGTAAGACACTTCAGTCGATTTGAAGATGAGCTTGGTGCATTGCTGTATCACGAAGTCAAAGTCTTGGCTAAAGGACATAACATTGGGGTTGGATGGGATATTGAGGAAGCAAGCGTTTGGACGGATTGGATTCCATCAACTGAAATTCCAAAATTGGTGAGTGCAGAACTCCCCGGACTACCAGATCTTGACACGCTTTGCGATGTAAAGAGAAAATCAAAGGTCGTTGAGGCATTAAAAGCCGTAGTTGACAGTTACAAGCAATGGATTCACAAATGCCAAGACAAAAATCACAACCACTGGTTCGCCGTAAAGCAAAAAAATCTTTCAACCCAACTTGACAAAAACCTCGAAGCTGCTGAAGAAGCAGCAGAAAGGATTGCTAAAAGTATTGAGTTACTCGAAAGAAACAGAGATGCATGGCAAGCATTCGTGTGGATGAACCAATCTATTCGCCGCTCTCAGATGTGTCCTTCGGTTCAATCGACACGTGGTGGGCGAGTGTTTAATTGGAGACCCTTCCAACTGTTCTTCATATTACTCAACTTACGCGGATTGACTCGCAACGGCTCACATCCAATTGCACCTGAAGAGCGCAATACATTGGATTTACTCTGGTTTCCAACAGGTGGTGGAAAGACAGAAGCTTATCTTGGCTTGATCGCCTATGCTGCATTCCTTCGACGCATTCAAGGCGAAACGCAAACCGCAACTGTCGCAATCATGCGCTACACCTTGAGATTACTGACCATGCAACAAGGTGAGCGAGCAACTCGGCTCATTCTAGCAATGAATATGGTTGGTGAGGAGAATAGAATCTCCGGTGTTCCTTTCTCAGTGGGGATGTGGATTGGGAATAAAACAAGCCCAGGTACCATTGCCAGTGCTCGAAAAACATTGCAACTAATGGCTCAAGGTAAACCATTGAGAGGAGCGGCTAATCCTGCACAAATACCTGCATGCCCGTGGTGTGGTTCAGAATTCAATGAAGAAGAAGCTGAAGAGAATTATAGAATGATTGGCGCTCAAAATGGGAAAGCCTTTGACTTGGTATGCACCGAGAAGGAGTGTGAGATTTACGAAAAACCGTTGCCCTATTCGTGCATTGATGAAGAAGTATATGCAAATCCGCCGACACTACTCATCTCAACTGTCGATAAATTTGCTCGTATGTCATCAAAACCCGAAGCAGCAGTTTTCCTCGGTAAATCGACATCCCATTCATCTCACAAGAAAAACCCTCCAGAACTCATCATACTTGATGAACTGCATCTACTTAGCGGGCCTCTGGGCTCCATTGCGGGGCTCTGGGAGTCCGCACTTCAATCACTCATGGGTGATTGGCGACCAAAATACATTGCAGCAACGGCAACCATACGCGGTGCTGAAAAGGAAGTTCGCTCAATGTTTGGCCGTGATTTGAAAATTTTCCCTCCACCAGCAGCGAGCATTAAAGACAATTATTTCTCCAAAGAACAAGAGCATGGAGAACTTGATTCAGATCGAGGCCGTATTCATCTGAGTTTACTAGCATCTCCAGCTCGTTCTGCCTACGGGTATTACGGTCCAATGGCTTCACTTCTTCAAAGTGCAAATATTATTTCACAAGCCGGAAATGACAGTTACACCGATCCATGGTGGACGGTTATTTCGTATTTTAACAGTCGAAAAGAGATGGCAGCTGCACACAATATGCTTGGTGATCAGGTGGTCACGACGCTTCAGAGATATGCGTTGAATCGTCTTGAAGAACCTCGAGATTTCAAACTTAACTTGGATGAACTTCACGGAGGAAGAAAGCCTTCTGAACTGAAAAACGCCATGAAAAACTTAGAAATTCCGTATGGCAACTCTTCGGAAAATCCACTGGATGTTCTACAAACCACCAACATGTTCCAAGTTGGAATTGATATTGATCGATTAGGAGTGATGGTACTTACAGGTCAACCGTTTAGTAACGCTGAATACGTTCAGGCATCGGGCCGAGTAGGCCGTCAAATCCCCGGCCTGGTACTCACTACACTTCGAGGATCAAAGCCACGGGATCTTTCGTTTTATGAAAATCACCAAACGTTCCATCATCGTATGTATGCCAACGTCGAAGCAGGATCTACAACTCCGTTTAGTCCAGCAGTTCTCGACCGAGCTATGCGCTCTATACTCATGCTGCTCGCTAGAGTCGGCGTTCCTGTTCTCGCAGACAATAAGAAAATACGAGCGCTTCGTGAAGAATCGAATCAACGAGAATTACGGAAAAAGGTTGAGGCTTTCCTCAGCATTGTAAGTGAGCGCATCTCGGACTCACTTCACCTGGAGCAAGTTGATGATTCACTGAACAGAATGTACAACGATTTGCGTCATTTTATCAAGACCTCGGAGGAAATCGGTTGGAGAGCACGGCGAAACAAACCTGGATGGGGTCATCAAGTCATGCGGTTATCGGGAGGAAGAGGGGAAATTCTCGATTCAATGCGGGATGTAGACGTTCCCGTTCCAATTGGCAATGAACCTCGTGAAAATCAAGAAGCTTGGAAATTCACTACACTTGCATCTCGACAATTATTTTTCCGCTCAGGGCCTGGGCTTCTCTGGGAAGACGAAGACGGTGGAACGCACATGACGTTAGCACTGAATCGGTGGGCTATAGATGACGAACAACGCAGCAAACTCGAATATCAGAGCCCACTGCTGGAATATCTTGGTGATAAGCTTGGCAAGGAACGTTTCAACAACAGGAAGATGCGATTCCACCGACCCCCACGAGATGTGAAAACAGAAGGAATCATTACTGTAGATCGATTGCCATATCACCGATTGTGTAAGAAAGGTCATATCTCTGCAGTTAGGCACGATGGAAATTGCCCGCAATGCGACAATCCTACGTCACCAGTTCCTCTCGTTAGCGTGTGTAGCATGGGCCACATAGATCCATTTAACTGGAATCGATGGATTGGTGCAAATCATTCAGAAACATGTTCTCGAAGAAATACTAACGATCTCAAACATATTTTTGTCGATCGACCGTCAGGTTCTACAAGCGTTTCTTCGTGGAAAGTGACATGTATGGAGTGTAAAGGCAGTTCGAGTTTAATGGGCTATGGTAGTGCCGATCGAGGCTGGACATGCAGAGAACACGAACCTTGGATAAAACGTGCGTCGCATACGATTGCTGCAGTTTCTACTGATGCAAACCTAGATGAAGAGCGAGCGACTCACAAGATACGTCATCTTGATCGAGGCAACTCGGGTGTTGGAGTTGGAGAACAGAGGCTTTCTCTTGAGATACCACCTGCACAATGGCATTTGGCAAATTCGGGAAATCGAATCTTGTGGGGGATTTTGGGTCGGAGTTCTGTTGATGGAATGGAAAAGAAGTTAAACTCTGAATTTGAAGATCCTGAGGAATTACTGAGGGAGCTTGCAGGTTCGGATTACCTCTCAAAGGACGGAATGTCTCTTGATGAAAAACGATTGTTAGAAGATGCTAAAGCTCACTATCTCAGTGTCAACAACCGAACTCCGGAAGAATATCTTGATAAAATGCGAAGAGATGAGTTGAAAGGTTTCACAGAAAAAACAAATGAGGATTCATGGATAAAAAAAACTGGCGAGTTTTGTCGAGAGATCATTGTCAACAAAAAGAGAGAATCTGGTGTGAAAGGATGGAATGATGATTCATTCCCTCTATCAGAATTAGTTCGTATTGATAAAATGCGAGCAATTCGAATACTTACTGGTGTCACTCGAAACGGTGGAAATGAACCTGCTCCCATATGGGATATCGAGCAGGGTAATCCTTGGGGATTAGCAGAATATGAAAACGGAGAAGGGATCTATTTCGGACTTGACCTCAAATGGCTCGACGTTCTCGCACAACGGTACATGGAGAGTGGACGCGTTGCTACAATGACCGAGGTATGGGCCAACAAAGTTTGGCCTGAAACAAAAGAACAGATCAGACTTACTGAACCCCTCGATGTTTCAAAAATAGTGGTATTACACACATTTAGCCATCTACTTATGAAAGAAATATGCACAATTGCAGGTTACCCCATGAGCTCACTGTCGGAAAGATTGTACCTTGACAAGCGCCCAGGTGGTCGTGTCGATCGTGCTGGAGTTCTCATTTATGTAACAGGTGCTGGAAATGCAGGAACATTAGGTGGATTGAGCTCTCTTGCGACTCCTGAGATGATCTATGACATAATTCTGCGAACGCTGGAAAGTGTAAATTATTGTTCAAATGACCCAGTTTGTGGGTCACACGAACCGGAAGATGACAGAGCGGCAAGCAATGGAGCGTCATGCCATGCATGCACCTTGCTCCCTGAGGTTTCTTGTGAACTAGGAAACCTGCTACTCGACCGTTCGAGTATTGAACCTGGGGTTGCTGATGATGCCCTGTGACCATCAACATCTGAAAACTCTAACTGGTCCTCGAACATGTGATTGCGGGATAGAAGTCCATGAAATTAATGAGATTTGGTATCCCCTTCCTGGAATCAGAGATGGCTTGCTGTCAGTCATAGACTCACCTCAGGTCGAAACTCTGTTTACATCCGAAACACAAATTCTTCGAACAAGGTTTCATGTCCTGCATGACATGGTTAAACCTCAAACAGGGTTAAAATCTCCCGAGAATAAATCGCGAGTTGTATCTGAAAAACTATTCAAAAATATCAAAGCTATATGGGCAAGTTTCGGGTGTGATTTCCACTTTCTCTGTGAAAGTGCTGAACTAACATATGAGCGTTCTATACTCCTTTCATTCATGTCCAATAAACCGGAATTACCGATTTTACAAGCTGGAATTGAAGAAAAAGTGAATTTAGAGATGAGTGAAGATTTGGGTCGCACTGAAATTGGAATCAATAGAATAGAACGTATTACGAATTATGAAGTTAAAGATGAACAAAAAGAAGCAATTCACTCCGTACTTTCGAATAAAGGCTCAGCGACTATTGCTGCATTACCTACTGGTTATGGTAAAACGCTGATTAGTCAAGCATGTACACTAGCTTTACAGGAAATCGGCCCAACATTGGTGATTTCTCCATTGATATCACTCATTGATGACCAAGAAGAAAACTACCAAAAATTGAGTCAGTCAATGATAAAGAAAGATGGGCGAGCATTAAATATTCAATTTCTAAGAAGCAGCCAACTGTTTGATATTGACGAGATCAACTATCAACTTCTTTCCGGAAAAATCGATGTTTTATGCTGCTCTCCAGAAACATTACTCATGAAAGCTGGAGTTGGTCTCATGGAAACAATTCGAAGATTAGGGGTCAAAGGTAAATCGAAACCATTCTCTCTCTTTGTGGTTGATGAGGCTCACATTGTGAGTGATTGGGGAGTGACGATTCGCCCACAGTTTATGATGCTAAGCAGTGTTATTCGGGACTTGAGACGAGTAAACCCTGATCTGCGATTACTGTTTATGTCTGCAACAATATCTAATGCAGAAGAAGATTTTATCAAATCATTTCTTTGCCCCAACCATCAGGTCAATACTGTTCGTAAAATGGAAATTCGAAAAGATATTGTATTTAATATTCAAGTGAATGACAAATTGAAAAATCCATCAGATTTCGCTGTAAGTGCAGCACGATGGGATTATAATTCTAAGTTTCATTCACTCAATAAAGCCCCATTTTTAATTTACACGCGTTCTCCTAGCGATGCTGAAAGAATGAAAGAAGAATTAAATCAATTCGGTAAGGTAATGACATATACTGGTGAAACCTCAAGAACGCAAAGAAGTTCATTACGCCAAAATTTTGTTGAAAACAAATTAAGCGGTATTGTGGGGACCTCTGCTTTCGGCATGGGAATAAATAAATCAGACCTTCAGTGTATAACTTATATCGGTCGACCTTATTCTGTTAAGGACTTGTATCAGGCATTTGGGAGAGTAAGTCGCAATTCGAATTGGAAAGGTAAAGAACAAAACAAAAGAAGGGTCACTGGTAATGCTATTGGAATAATTACACCCCAAGCAAGGGCGAGTCCGTTCCGCGCTGAATTAGGAGTTGAAAAAATGCTTGAACGTTTATGGGACTTATTATCAAACAGTATTCAGATTTCGCCAAACATTATCGCTCTTCAAATCGATTCGATACCCGCATATTGGGAGCCAAAAAATAATCCTAAGGAAGAAGAAAGTTTTGAAGATATTGATGCCGAAAACCCCGAAATTGAACGGAAACTACCGCTCCATGTAATCGAACGTTTACGTAATCAGAAATTACGAGAGCGTGCATCACATTTTCAGCAATGGGTAATCTCTGCATTCGATTTAGCTAATATTTGGAAATTAGAAGGGATTTGGCATTCATCTTTCTATCAACAAAATGGAGTTCCAGTTCCGATAGAATCAGTATGTGAAAATCATGCTTTGAAAGACTTGTGGGCCAGGGTAAGAGCCCCATCGACTAGGTTCAAAACCTCAGGTTCTGCAGTAATTTTGGTCCGTCTCATTCAACCCATAGATTCGTTCAAAATACTGGAAATGCATTGCGAAAATACACGTGAAATTCTGAAAAATAAACATTCATCTGGTGCGAAAGAAATGCAGAATTTCATCTTAGATGATTCATGTATTCGAGTTCGATTTGGACCTGCTATTGGCTTAGATCCTGAAAAGAACCTTACATGTATCGAATTGAACAAACAGGCGCTTGAAGATCAGGAATACTATGTTGCGCCTTGTTCAGTGTGCCAACCTCATTATGGGTTGGAAATGAACGAAGATAATCCGTGCTTGTGGAATACGTATGGACAAATCGAAAAGTTAGTTTTGAACAAGGAATCTTGCATAAAAGAAGTGTCATATTCATCTGAATGGGAGTCACTTCCAATGAATGCTATTGACGTGATAGAATGGAGGAGGATCTCGGGTAAATACCATACTAAATTGAAATTAGACGGTAGTTCAGCATTCAGTGATTTCTTCCTTCATGGTAAACCAAAAAGCGGAATACAAATTAAATTATATTCCAAGGAAGGTGAATCGTTGGAAGGTAGTATGGACTCGGTGGGTTCCATTATGCCGCAAATTGCAACTGAAATGCACTTGTTTATGGATTGCAAGAAAAATACTCTAAGAACAATCATATGGAAAGAATACGATGAATATATACTTCGAATTTTACCAAATGAACTAAGTATTCTTGAGAATGTGAGGCTTAAGATTAAGCAATACAATCCCGAACTGAGTGAATTTATTTTACGTTCAATACCGCATGGAAACTTTTGAACCGACGCCATTAATCAAGAAGATGTAGAACTGGCTTCAGAGCCGACTTAGCTTCTGAAATAAGTTCGCAACCACCTTCTGCATATTCACTAATGAGTCCACCTAATGATTTCTTGGAGGTGGAAAGTTCAAATCTCAAAAGTTCTAGATACTCTGTAACTACAAACTGACGAGGTGCTACAGTAACATGAGATCCTGATTTTTCTTTTTTCCTTTGTTTTGCAAATCCTAGTGAGAAAGCAAATCTAAATGCTTCGACAATCGATTCGAAAGGCTGATCATTTGATCGATTTTCAACATTGTTGACGAGACTTACAAGTAATGCATGAGATTTCTCTGAAATTCCAACACTGCCTTTTTTGATATCTTCTGTCATGTTTTCACCTCAAGAATCATTGTCTCTTTCGATGTCAAATCCCATTCATGTTGGCATGTTTGACAAGTATTTTTCTTCGCATAAGCATCATGAAGAACATCATCACTACCGCAGTTTGGAACATAGCAACTCTTGTGGTCACTTGGTAGAGATAAAGTCCAAGCTTTGGCTAATTTACCTTTGAAATCTTTGATTGTATCTTCAACCCCATACTCCCCACTGTGTGCAAAAATTAAGAATTGGTGTCCTTCACTTTGCCAAAAATATTCAAGCAACTCTTTCTTGTGTTTTTCGTCAAGAGAGCGCCCCGGCGTATCTAGGAAGACCGGGGCATCAATTCCAGAAACTTGTCGCAATGCATCGATAATACTTATTGTCATCATACTAACCATTCCACTAGAAGGTGAACGTTCAAATCCCTTTTTCGAATTTAGAATTTGAGTCTTGAAAAATTTATCCACCTTAATACCAGTATATACATCAGGAGCATTTATCAATTTTACAAAGACTTCGCTCGAACGCTTTTCCACCTCTGAACGTGCTTTTTCCCGATAAGAGGAGATTGTGTCTTTTATTGCAATTTGCAGTTTGGCCACAATTTGATTAATCTCAAGACTCTCCTTATCCTCTGAAACTGTTCCAGAAAGTCGGTTAAGACGTTTCAATCCCAATTCCGATAATTCAGCGTCTTTTCGTGCATTTTTCAGGTCCTGTTCTCGTTTGGTTAACGTTGCTTCCTGACGGCCCTTTAATTCACCAAGTTCTGCGACATTAGTCTTTGCTTCATCCGAAATTTTGGAATTTAAATCTTTTTTCCGCTCTTCAAGATTTGCGAATTCTTTTACTAACTTGCTCCATTTCAACTCACTGTTCAAAATTCTCTCTTTGGTGTCTTTCTGTGGTCTAAGTTTTTCAATATCTCCAATTTTAATTGCTAAATCCTTGGTGGAATCAATGTCTTGTGATTCAAATTCAACAAGGATCGATTTGAGCCTATCGAGTTCTTTCTTTAATGAATCGCGGTAGAGTTCGATATCCGGAAGAGGCTGGTGACATTTATCACAAATACCTGTTACGTCGGTAATACTCTTGGTTAAACGTTCAATATCTTCATTTGTTGATTGAATATTTCTTTCTTTTTCATTCATTTGTTTCTGCTCATCTAAGAGTTTTGAGTGCAGAATTTCAGCACGACTCCATAATAAAACTTGCCAGGCATACCTCGCTTCTGCGACTTTGTCCTTTGCTGCTTCTGCCAAAGTTAATTTCACCATCTCTATTTGCGTGTCAATTATTTTTAATTCTTCTATCAATGGTGCTAGTTCGTCGTGAGTTTTCATTTGTTCGACTGTAGAATCTAAGTTTTCGGAAAGGGTTTTCAGCTCTTTTTCTTTCTTCGCAACTAGTTCTAAGTTTGCTTTGAGTTTTCGTTTTACCGACAAAATTTCGTCACGAGCAGCGGATGATTGTTTCAAAGCCTTTGATGACTTGTCTATATTAGATTTCAAAGTTTGCCGAATCGTTGTCAAATCTTCTTCCCCTTTTACAAGTGCAGGGATTCCTAAAACAGCATTCACCTCTTTTTGTAATCCGTCTATGGAACTGGATTGCATCATTTCCGTATACTCTTCCAAAGCTTCTCCATCGATAAAAAAGAACCTTTCCAGTTCACGAGGGAAAAAAGATTCAATCAACTCTTGACCTTCGTTCCCAGTTTGTAATGGCTCTGAACCAATGGTCACATCTAACTGCATTCGCAGCTCACTGTCTTTCCTGACAAATTTGGTCGAAGATACAGTTCTAGACACTTGAATTCTTCCGTTTGGTCCTTCAGCGATTAATACGACAGACATTTCCTGGGGTGAATCGAATTGATATGCTTGGTCGTTCATGAGAATTTTGCCTTCATCACCCACGATTGGGCGCAGAGAACCTTCAATTCGCTCACCAGCTACTGTCTTTGCACGCTCCCTAACTTCCCCAAACAAACACCATCGCATCGCATTATACACCGTTGTTTTACCTCTGCCATTTTCAGCAAAAATAGCAAAACCTGTCGCCTCATTTGAGTGATTCAAATCAATGATATGCCTTCCACGAAAAGGACCAATATTTGAAAGAACGAGATGAGTAAGTCTCATTTAATCACCATTGACATACTTTTTGAGAATTCGGTGAAGTTCTAAACGTATATGGGTCCTCTCACCAGCTGGGAAGAATTGATTTGCCATGAGATGTTGTAATACCTCCAGGAGAAGTTTTTCCTCTAGTCCTTGATTTTTTCCGTTTTTGAGAAATTCAGAAACTAGTAAATCTGGATCTTGCATATCTTTACGTGTCAATACGAGTTAAAAAGAATTCAGGTAATATAATTTGAAGGGAAAATCACTTTTTACTGAGAAATCAACTCAAACCGCCAAATAAGAGGGCCGTCGATGGAATGTTCAACAATTGCTCTTTTTACTATAAAGAGACCGTCATATCGATATCCCTTTGATGGCCCGTGAGTAACCTGATACCCTCGAATTACTCGAACTGGATATTTCAGTTTCATACTGTTGAATAGGCCACGATTACCTCTCTTTAATTCTTGATCAGTAACCTGCCTTCCCGTTGCAGCATCTCTTCCACCCTGTCCAGTGTATAGTAGAGATGAGACCCTATCTTCGTCGTCAACATAGCCACCACTTACTACGATGGATACTGCATATTCAGACCCATCATTCCAAATTCCTGCCTGGATTGGACCATGAATTCTAGCTTCGCTTAATTCTTGACGGTTCTGGAACATTGACCCAGGTGAACAATTTAAATGGCCCACATTCGAAGGATAGCGCGACATAAAAATCCCTGGATTTGAAGATATATGGCTTTTCTGGAAAATGGATCCTGATGTGGAAGTCAAGGGTGGTGACTTAATTAGATTTAGAATCTTTACTGCTCTTGGCAAGGAAGAACACAACCGGCAGCAAGGTCAGCCAAAACAGCGGAATCAGGAACGTGCTCATTGAGCCGCCTCCACCGTCAGTTTGCGCATTCGCATCTTGTTCTTGAGCCTCAAGCATCTCTGGCGTTTGCCAGTCCCACCACGCCATTGTCGCGATGATATCCAGCCCAGTCTGCAACCCTTGCTCGACGTTGGCTTGACCGCCCGCCATCGTGTTGATGGTGGTGACCGTATCGGTTTGAGCGTGCTTAGGCGTCTGCTCACAGGCATCACCTTCCTCGTAGATGTACTGATGCTGACCGCGCAACCA
>Ga0115571_1002508_pt1 | contig 12068 bp, 11 predicted proteins | sample COGITO_mtgs_1205_FD_87293 | JGI IMG/M metagenome (GOLD analysis project Ga0115571, IMG submission 87293) | Pelagic marine microbial communities from North Sea - COGITO_mtgs_120531 | ecosystem: Environmental > Aquatic > Marine > Epipelagic | place: Germany:Helgoland, sampling site Kabeltonne...
ATCTAAGTTCACCATATAAAAAAGGTAAATAAACAACAAAAGCACTAATATGCACAATACTTTTTATCAAAAAAGATTTTTGAGTAGCTTTAGACCAACTATGAGAATAATCTCTAAATATTAGAATAGAAGATAAAGCTCTCACAACTAGTATTATAGATAATCCATACCAATCAAAAGGTATTCTAAAAATAAATGAAGTCCAAAAAAAAGTAAAGAAAGTAAGTGAAATAATAACTAAAAAGTTTAAAACTCTTTTATCTAAAGTAAACATAATTACTTATCCAAATTTTCTTTTATAACATCACAAATCATTTTTACATCATCTTCTGCCATAACTGTACTACTTGCAACACATAAACCTTTTTCAAATAATCTTTCACTAGTTCCATCTAAATATGATTTTGCATCTTTAAACAATGGTTGCATATGCATAGGCTTCCAAAGAGGTCTACTTTCTACATTTATCTCTTCTAATACTTTCATGATTTTATTGTAATTAGTTTTTTCAAATGTTAATGCAGTAAGCCATCTATTACCTCTACTATTTTCAAGTTCTGGCATCATATTGATTTCTTCAATATCTTCTAAAAATTCTTTATACCATGAAAAAATTTCTCTTTTTTTATTTACTCTATCTTCAATAACTTCCATTTGAGCTACTCCAATGGCAGCTAATACATTTGACATTCTATAGTTATAGCCAAACTCTTCATGTTGATAAAAAACTTCTTGTTCTCTAGCTTGTGTACTATAAAACATAGCTTTTTTAATATATTCTTCATTATTTGAAACTAACATACCACCACCACTTGAAGTAAGTATCTTGTTTCCATTAAAACTATATATACCAAAGTCTCCAAAGGTACCTGTATGTTTACCTTTAAATGTAGCACCTAAAGATTCAGCGGCATCTTCTATAAGATAGATATCATTCTCTTTACAAATTTTGGTAATTTTTTCTATATCTGCACTCATTCCATAAAGATGAGTAAGTACCAAAGCTTTTGGTTTTTTGACACAAGTTTTTAGATACTCCTCTAATAATAGAGGAGATATATTCCAACTTTTTTCATCAGAATCCAAAAATATAGGATTTGCACCTACATAAAGGATAGAACTAACCGAACCAATAAAAGTAAAAGTTGAAGCTAAAACATCATCATCTTTACCAATGCCAAGTATTCTAAGTGCTAAATGAATAGCCGCTGTTCCACTACTAAGAGCCAATGCATTTTTACTAGAAGTATATTCTTTGATACTATTTTCAAATTTATTTACATACTCGCCAAGAGGAGCTATATAATTACTTTCAAATACTTTTTCTATATATTTTAATTCATTTCCACTCATGTGTGGAGCACTTAAAAATAATCTTTTATTCATTTACTTTTCCTACTTCTTTAGATGGATTCCCATACGCTTTTACATTATCAAAATAATTATTTACCACTACTGAACCTGCTCCAATTAAGCAGTTACAACCTATACTGATTCCTTGTATTACACAAGAACCTATTCCTATATGAGATGATTTTCCAACCTTTACATCTCCTGCAAGTGCTACATTTGGCGAAATGTGTACAAAATTATCTATCACACACTCATGTTCAACTAGACAAGAAGTATTAAGTATCACTCCTCTACCTATCGTAGCTTTTGCATTAACTACTACATTTGGCATTACAACTGTACCTTTTCCTATGATTACACGTGGAGATATTATACTACCAGGATGTATTAAACTTACAATATCAAAATCATAATTTTTTACTTTTTCAAAAAGCTTCGCTCTTATAGTATTATTTCCTATTCCAAAGGCGATAGGAATGGTATTTGTTCTTTTTATATCTTCAAATGTTGGGTATTCGTTTTGTCCATCATCAATAAATATAATATCTTCATAACCACAAGATATAGCAATATCTGCAACAACATGACCATGCCCACTAGCTCCATAAATATAAATACTTTTACTCATCACTTACTTCCTGTAAATTTTTCCATAGTTGCACTTGTGTCTGAACTTATATCACTTCTTTTGACAACTTTTAAAAATGTAAGCCAAAGTATTTTGATATCTAACCAAAAAGACTTATTATCTACATACCACACATCATACTCAAACTTTTGTTCCCAGCTTATAGCATTTCGACCATTTACTTGAGCCCAACCTGTGATACCTGGCTTCACATCGTGTCTTCTTTTTTGCTCATCATTATAAAGTTCTAGATACTCTATAAGTAATGGTCTAGGACCTACAAAACTCATCTGGCCTTTAAGTACATTAATCAACTGTGGAAGTTCATCTAAACTTGTACTTCTTACAAACTTACCAATGCCAACTATTCGTTGTTCATCTGGAAGTAAGTTCCCATTATCATCTTTTTCATTTGTCATAGTACGATACTTATAAATACCGAATATCTTTTCATCTTTACCTGGACGCTGTTGTCTAAAAAGTATTGGGCTTCCCATTTTCCAAAGTATTAATAAAGTTACTACTATATAGATAGGTGAAAAAAGTATTATCAAGAATAGTGCTAAAATCTTATCAAATAGTGATTTAAACATCATACAGCCTTAAGTATTGTTCAACTACAACTTTTACATCAAACTCTTCTACAGCTTTTTCTCTACTTGCTTTTCCAAACTCATTTCTCATATTTTTATCTTCTATAAGTATCTTTATTTTTTCTGCTAATGATTGACTATCTTTGACAGGTACCAAAAAACCATTTACTCCGTCATCAACGACTTCTTTACAACCCACATTATTGGTAGTTACGATTGGTTTACCCATAGATGCAGCTTCTAGTAAAGTTCTAGGCACTCCTTCTCCATAAAAACTTGGCAATACAAATATATCACACTTATTTATCTGCACTTTTATATCATCTCTGTGACCCATCCACTGAACATTTCCATTTTCTAAAAACTCTTTATTTGCACAGCTTGGGTTATGCTCATCTGTATCTCCAACTAAAGTAAAAGTAACATCCAAATCTTTTAGCAAAAATGCTGCTTCATAGTACTCTTTGATCCCTTTATGCCATATAGCTCTGGCAATCATCAAGACATTTATTTTCTCATTTTTATGAATTTCTTGAGATACAAAATCTTTAGTATCTATGCCAGAGCTTTTAATAAGTACAGATTTATTAGACTCCACAAAACCACTATCTACAAAATAGTTCATATCATCACTATTTTGGAAAACACATCTGTCTGCTTTACTATTAGCATACTTATAAAGAGTATTCATGATAGTTTTAACTACTTTCGATTTAAAAGAGTCATCTATATAAAAACTTCCAAGTCCTGTAACTGCGTTACAAACCAAAGGAATATTTGCCTTTTTACCTGCGATACTTCCATATATATTTGGTTTAGCTGTAAAATTTTGTAATATATCTAAATTTAATGGCTTGATCACTTCATATATTTTTTTGATAGTTAAAAGTTCATTAAGTGGATTTAATCCTTTTCTACTTATCTCATAATTAACCACTTCGCAACCCAAACTTTTAAGTGCATCGTTTTTATCTCCACTAGGGCATATAGCATACACTTTATGACCCTTACTTACTAATTCTTTTATAATCGGTGCTCTAAACAGATATAAGTTTAGATCCAAATGTGATAAAAATCCTATTGTTTTACTCATTATTTTCTCCCACTACATCTGTGAATTTTTTCATTATCTTTCCAATATTAAAATCTTCTATTCTTTGCAAATTCTTTATTTTCATAGTTTCTCTATCTATATTTTCATATAAATAAAACCTCATTTTTTCTTTCAATTTATCCACATCACCTACAGGATAAAGCAATCCATATTTTTCATCTTCTAGTATCTCTCTAGGTCCACTTTTACAATCACTAGAAATCACAGGCAATCCACATGCCATAGCCTCCACTAAAACATTTGGAAAGCCTTCAATTTCAGAGTTTAAAACAAATAAATCAGATTTATTTAAGTAATAAAATGGATTTTTAACATTTCCTAAAAAATGAACTTTTTCTTTTAAGCTCAGTTTTATAGACTCACCTATCAATTCATCTTTTAAAATACCATCTCCTAAAAATATAAGCTCTAAACTGCCATCATCTTTTTGTAATTCAAAAAAAGCTTTTATCAAATCCTTATTTCTTTTAAGTGGTATCAATCTACCAATAGAGATAATATATTTTTTACTTTCTCTAAACTCAAAATCAATATCCTCACAAATATCTTTTTTTCTACTTATGTATTTCATATCAACAGGATTGTAAATCACTTTTGTTTTCGAAGTAATACTTATGAGAGATTTTAAATCTTCATCTACACCGTTTGAATTTGAGATAATCAAATCTGCTTTATCAAACAAAATATTTATCAAAAATAGATTTACTTTACCTAAAATACCTTCATTTTTATATCTTGAAGTTGTACTTCGTATATTTATAATACTCTTATGATTACTTCCAAAAATCTTAGCTAAAATATTTACATAATTTGGTCTATATAAAAAAGACATCACGCTATCTATACCATTTTCTTTTATATATTTTTTTAACTTCAAAGCAATAAATGGTAGCTCTATAAGTTTTTGTATTCCACTTTTTTTTGAATTTGATAATATTATAGGAATTACAGATTTTGGTAAATCATAATCTATGCCATCTTCCATCATCATAAAATGAACTTTTGTATTTTGATTATTTTCAAGTTCTCTTAAAAGTAGAGATATTACTCTCTCCGCTCCACCTTTTTGCATAGTTGCACAAAATATTAAAATATTTTTCATTTTAAATACTCTTTTGCTATATTCTTTACATTATAATAAAATGATTTATTATAGGCTAGTTCAATTTGTTTTAAATTGGGTTTTTTAATATTATTAATAATAGTGCTACATAAAACTTCTACATCTTCCACTGGAACTAAACTACCATACTTACCATTCTCTAAAATCATTTTTGGACCACCAATACAGTTTGTAGATACGATAGGAGTAGATGAAGCCATTGACTCAACTATAACATTTCCAAAGCCTTCCCAATTAGAACTTAAGACAAAAAGATTAGCATTTTTAAAGTATGGATAAGGGTTAGATTGAAAAGGTAAAATGTCAAATTTATCATCAATATTTAATTTATTTGATAAAGAACTTAACTCTTTTTGTAACTTACCCTCACCAAGTATAACAAGCCTTAAATTATTATTCATAGATAAAGCTTTATTAAAAGCTTTTAGCAATAGTGGGTAATTTTTTTGTTCAACTAATCTTCCAACACTAACAATCACTTTCAAATTTTTGTCTAAAAACCATTTATGAGTGATTTTTTCTTTTAATAAATCATTAACATCAATTGGTAATACAGGATTTCCAATTACCTGAGCATTAATATTTTTATCTATTATTTTATTCAAAATTAAATCATTTAATGTATCTTCTGAATTAGCAATTATCTTACTAGCCTTCTTGTAAGATAAATTCATTAAAAACTTATAAAGATTTTTTTTTATAAATGGCAAATTATTTGTAACATCCATAGTATTTGCTTCTCTAAAAATTAAATTATGTTTTTGTAAATATCCTACTAAACCAAGTGGTATATTTGAATCTCTCATAGCTGAAATAATATATTTATATTTTTTATTTTTTAAAAGTTTATATAGTTTAAAAAAAACATATCTTGCTTTTTTTGAATTCAAATCTATAATATTAATATTTGAGTTAACTTTTGATAAATATGGACCTTCTGCTCTAAAAGCAATTATTTCTACTTTATAACTTTGAGTCTCATAATAATTAGCTAAATTAACTATAACTTTTTCAGCTCCTCCACCATTAAAAGTTGGTGTAACTAAACATAAATTATCCATTTAAAATTACCTTTCTTTTTTTATTATCAATATGTATTTTAGAGATTATTCCAATAATTCCAAATAAAATAATTCCATTTGGATAACGAAATATTGATTGATAATGAATTGAACCTAAAATAATTCCTAACATCAAATAATATAATGGTATCAAATTTATACCATCTTTTTCTAGACTAAAAAAATATTTTCTAGCTTGATATAATATCAATATCAAAATAATAGAATTAATAAATCCTATTTGAAATAATATATCTATAAAATCTATTTCAAACAAAAGTGATATTGGATTATCATCTACATTAAGTCCTGTGCCTATTACTAAACTTTTGTAAAAAAACTCATTTAATGTAAACGCATTAATAAGATATATTTCATATATGCCATTCCACATAAGCTCAATAGTATCGAGAGCCATTCCAACACCACCATATTGAATCGATGTTAATATAAAGAGCAAGGGAAAAAAAAGTATTAATACAGATATATTAAGAGCCTTATTTCTTCTTGATAAAACCAAAAGTAATAATAAAACAATAATTGAGGTCCCCGAGTTATATAAAAAAAGAATAAATAAATAAATAAAAAATATCCATAAGTGTTTTCTGGTTTTATATGTTTCATAAATAATATAATGAAACCCTGCAAAAGAGGCATATATAACTGCTGAAGGTTGCGGAGCAAATGATACTCCACCTACTCTTAGCCATTTTTCTCCAAAAAAAGGATGCACTTTATAATCAGCCATATCAGCTACTATTCTACCCATGCTTGAAGATACTTCATGAAACGTAGAATAATCAAAAATTCCAAGATTTAAGACGTTATTTGAAAAAAAATCTAAAAAAAATAAAATTATTAAAACATATGATAAAACAAAAAATATCTTAAATATGTCTTCATATTTGATAGAAAAATTTCTAAAAAAATAGTAAAAAAATACTGGCAACACAAAATAAATAATATTTAATTGTAATCCTTCAAAATCTCTTATTAAGACAAAGACTGTTAATAAGCACAAGAAAAATAGTATAAGCTTATCAAGTAAATTTTTTAGAAACTTATGTATATGCATTAAGCTGATCATTGCTATAGTTATAAAAATAAAAATATGTAAATTCCAAAGTAAACTCATGCCAGGGATAGGTGATATTCTTATTAATTTAAAAGAAATTAACAAAGTTACAACTAGTAATATATAAAATATTTTTTTTTGTATAACCAAACTCATCTTATATATTTCCTAACATTTTTCTTATCATAAAACTACTTATCTTTTCATGAGTATCTCCATTCCAGTGTCCATCACATTCAAAACTTAAACTTTGTGTTTTTGAAAGATCTTTTAAAAAAGGTACTAGATTTATATGTGATATACTTTGAGAAGTTAAAAACTTTTCAAATCTTTCAGTTTTTAAACTATAATTATCCTTGAACTCATAAGTTGAATATATTACTATTTTGTATTTAATATTTAACTTCTTAGTTAGTTTATTTATCTGGTAAACTGAACCTTGAAGTTGAGTCCATTTATACTCTTCATTTTGTAGTTGAAAAACTTCTTTTTTAATTTTTATATTATTTTTATCTTGCTTTTCGAATAAATATTTATAATAATAAATAGTCTTTTTAAGATACGCGTATAGTTCAAAGTTACCTAAAAAATCTCTTATTTTTTCTTTGATACCATAGGCTCTTGGTTTGATAACTTTATAATTATCCAGATCTTCAAACTTCATATAAACCTTTGGTCTATTTGTACTAGCAAAGTTTTTAGGATCTGTATCATTGAGATCATTTTCCAAAAATACAAAGTGAATTATAGTATCTACATTTGATAATTCAACTTTATTTTTAAGTATTTGATACTGTTGAGATGGTCCTGTACCTGAAAGTCCGTAGTTCAATACATTGTATCTATCATCTAGCTCTTTATACAAACTGTTATGGATGTTTTTACTATTTTCTACCATCAAAGCTTCTATTTGACTATCTCCTAATAAAACAATATCTTTTTTATTTTTCTCATATGTATAGCTATTCGCAACTCTTCCTATCTCATCAAAAGTATACTTATTTTTATAGCACTCCTTTATCAGATATCCACTAAAGTCTTTTTTATGCCACATACCTATATCTTTGTCATACACTACAGGACTTATACCACTTGAAAATGGTGAGTATCTTAGGAATATTTCAAAAATTACAACTGAAATAATCATTATTATAAATAGTTTAAATAATTTTTTCAAAATATCTCCCTAAAAATTAAAATATAAAAATTCACTATTATTCCTTGAAACCATCATGTTATTTAACTGTAAAATAGTAAATACAAATAAGCCAAAAGTGATGTGTACATAATACTTTTTATACTCTTCTAACCACTTTGTACTATTTTTAAATAACAACACAAAGATAAAAGCTAAAGCTATATAATTTAACTGCATCCATTCAATTGAGTCAATTCCATTAAACCCAAACATTCCCTTCAACACATTAATCGCATCATCCCAATGTTTAGCTCTAAAAAATATCCACGATATATTTACAAAGTTAAAGGTTATAAACCAAGCTAAGATTTTTGGTAATCTAAATCCTAAATTTTGCCAAGCTCTATTTATAGCTAGTGCAATACCATGAAGCAAACCCCAAAAGATAAAAGTCCATCCTGCTCCATGCCACAAACCACCTATTAAAAAAGTAGCAACTAGATTTGTATATGTTCTAAAACTCCCTAATCTATTACCACCTAAAGGAATATAAATATAATCTTTTAAAAACCTAGAAAGAGTTATATGCCATCTTCTCCAGAAGTCTTGTATATTAGTAGCTTTGTAGGGGCTATTGAAGTTAATAGGTAGGTTAATATTAAATAGTAGTGCTGCACCTATTGCCATATCAGTGTAACCACTAAAATCAAAATAAAGTTGAAAGGTATATGATAGTGATGTTGCCCATGCGTCAAATAATGTCAGCACTTCTACATTATCAAATCCAGCTGTTGCCCAAACTGCAAAGGTATCTGCTATTACTACTTTTTTAAAAAGACCTATTGAAAATATAAATAGTCCTAAAGCTATATTTTTATATTTTTTAACCAGGTTATATTTATTAACAAACTGTGGCATCATCACTTTATGATGTACAATTGGTCCTGCTATAAGCTGTGGAAAAAAGGTTACAAACAGCGCGTAATTTAAAAAATCATACTCTTTGGTTTCATTTTTATAACTATCTACTAAGTATGCTATTTGTTGGAAAGTAAAAAACGATATTGCTAATGGCAATAGTAGCTTTAGTGGTTCAATATTTGAACTACTTATTAGATTGAAGTTTTCTATAAAAAAATCTGCATATTTAAAGTATCCTAACAGACTCAAATTTGATACAATACCAAAGATTAGAATTGATTTTTTATTAAAACTACTTTTATTCTCTTTTTTTGCTAAAGTATTTCCTATTACATAGTTAAAAAGTATACTACTTAATATTATTGGTAAATATACTATATTCCACCAAGAATAAAAAAACAAACTTGCAAATACTAAAAAGCCTTTTGCTCCTATTATTAATCTTTTACTATTTAGGTAAAAATATATTATAAATGTGATTGGTAAAAAAGCGAAGATAAATTCGTAACTGTTAAATAGCAATTATATTTTCCTTATACATATGTTCTAACTTTTCAAAATAATCCTGTGTGATAATTTTAGAGAATAGTATAACTTAACCCATCAAAATCAATCTTTTGTAAATATCGTACAGCATCTTCCTAAAAATAACTTCTAATAGTATTAAAAAATCATGGATAGGTTCCATTACTATCTTTTGAAAGTTTATTTTTCTCATAGGACTTTTTGGAACCCCTCTATTTGTACCATAATACATAATTAAAGGTATCTAATGTTACTATCATCTATAAATCTATCAGCATATTTATGTAGTTATTCTAGAGATAAGTTTTTTTGTTTCCTTTGACTTATATCTTTCTTTTGTTCTGTCTCTAACTACTTCATTGTACATGGTGCATTGTATTCTCGTATATAGGGATTTTCTATTTTCTTCTATTATTTTAATATCACTATCTTCGATATTTTTACCATTGATTTTTGGTAGTCTTGTGAAAAAAGATCCATAAATCAAAACTATAGCATCGAAAATAGTAGTTTTAGCAACACTATTTTCAACTACTATGATATTTAGCTTCTTATCAAAATCAATTTCAAAATCTTCATAACTTCTAAAGTTGCTAAGTTTTAAATTTTTTATTTTCATTTGTCTCATTTTATTTATTTTTGAACTCATTTTATCTAACTTTTTGTTTTATTGTACTGAACCAATTTTTTTTTCATACTCATTGTTTATTAAATCCAATTCTTTTTTAATTCTCTCATTCCAAGTAAAAATATATTTATCAAAAAACTCCGTTGACATTTTGGAATATTTTCTTCGTAAATCTAAATTATTTGAAAACTCTTCAATGAATTCTATTGTTTCTTTAAAATCATCATTTTTCACAATGTAAAAATATTTTTTATAATTTTCAGATACATTATTATTATTTAATGCTATTATCGGTATACCTTTTGAAGTTGCTTCTATTACATTATTCCCAAAAATTCCATAAAAATTTAAAGAGATAAATAAATCTGCTTGTTTTAAATATTTTTCTATCATATTGTGTTCTATATTGCCTGTAAACATAACATTATTATTCAATTGTAAGTTTGACACTTCATTAACAAGTTGTTTTGCTAAAGTACCACCCCCAATTATTGTAGTTTTAGAATTAATATTTTTCTTTTTTAATAAAGAAAGAATCTTCAAAAATTCAAAATGTCCTTTACCTGCTTCTAACCTTGATATATATACTATTTGTAAATTATTTTTTAATATAGGTATGTGATAGTCTTTTTTCAGATTAGTTCCATTAAATAGTAAATGAAAATTCTCATCACATAAATTTTGTTTAGTCGGTTCAGCCCATGAACCATCATTACTAGAAATAATTATCTTATCTTTCAAGGTTAAAGCTCTTAAAAAAAGTTTTGTTAGTAAACCTTTTTTAACAAATAAAATATCATATATCTTTTTTGTTACCCCTAAAAGTCTGTATATAATAAGCCCATTCTTCAAGTTTAATATATTTCCTAATAATATATTATCCCTATCTATATAATAAATTGAGTTTTTTTTGAGTTTTAAAAATAAAAAACTATACTGATATATTTTGTTTATTACCCATTCAGCTTTCATTATTACTCTATTGCTAGATTTTAAAGATATATAATTGACTATGTTAACTTTTTTTTGAATACCTTCAATATGAAGTTTACTACTTTTAAGTTTCTTACTAGAATCTTTATCTAGTAAAAAGAAAACCTCGCTATCAAATCTATTATCTTTTTCAAGATATTTTATAAAATTATAGTATGCTGGACTTCCAGTATGCGCCCAAGACTTTTTTTCAAAAGCTAAATATAAAGGTTTGTAAACTCTAGTAATAACATAAATTTTTTTCACAATTACACCAAAACTTCTACAATGTAATTCATTTCTTCATCAGTAACATAAGGATTCATTGGAAGAGATATAATTTCATTTGATACTACTTCAGATATTGGGAATTCACCTTTTTTATATCCAAGATATGTAAAACACTCTTGTAAATGCAACGGCATAGGATAATGTACTGTGGTTGGAATACCTGCAAATTTTAGTTTATCTTGGACTTTATCTCTATTCTTAACTCTTACAGAATATTGTGCCCAAGCTGATGTCGCTTTTTCATCTATGTAAGGCAAAATTAAATTAGTATTAGATTTTAATGTTTTTGTATATTCAAAAGCAACATCTTGTCTTAAAGCTAAATCTCTAGGATAGTATTTTAGTTTTACATTTAAAACTGCTGCTTGAATAGTATCAAGTCTTCCACCCATACCAATATATTTATGATGATATCTTTTTGATTGCCCATGAATTCTTAATGATTTCATTTTTAAAGCTAATTCTTCATTATTAGTAAAAACTGCTCCTCCATCTCCAAAGCAGCCTAATGGTTTTGCAGGAAAGAATGAAGTTGTTGATATATCACCTAAGTTTGAATCTGTAATTCCATTAAAGGTTGATCCAAAACTTTGTGCTCCATCTATAATTACTTTCAAGTTATGTTTATTTGCAATAGTTTCAATAG
>Ga0115571_1002514_pt1 | contig 12050 bp, 14 predicted proteins | sample COGITO_mtgs_1205_FD_87293 | JGI IMG/M metagenome (GOLD analysis project Ga0115571, IMG submission 87293) | Pelagic marine microbial communities from North Sea - COGITO_mtgs_120531 | ecosystem: Environmental > Aquatic > Marine > Epipelagic | place: Germany:Helgoland, sampling site Kabeltonne...
ACCGTGCCCTCGATGCGGCGGAAGGGGAGGCCGACGGTCTGCGGGGGTCAAAAGGAATGCCGTTCGATGAGTCAGTCGACAGCGGGAGGCGATACGGGGTTGGCGCGCGGAACGACCATGGGAGGACGCGCACCGTGTGCCAGTTCTGCGGCGACTTCTCGATGAGGTTGTTGATGGTCTGCGGGGTGGGATCAGAGCGGGCGTGTTGTGAGCAATGTGCGCTCGTCTCGTGCTATTGGTTTCGGATACTTGGTGTTCTGTCTCTCTGGCGGCGTACGTCGCGGATCTGGGTGTTGGAGCCGGCGTACGCGTCGGGCTGTGCGCGTGGAACGAACACGGAATCGTGAGTAAGCGGAGAAGGTCCACCAGCCTACGGATTGCATGACTGGGTTCCGGTGAAAGCACTTACAAAATGGTAAGTGCTCGCGTGGTGTTCGTTGTAGTCCTTGAGCTTCTCGGGGGAGGTCGGCTGACCAAAGTAGAAGGCGAGGGCGTTGAGCACGTCCTCCTTGGAGTGGGCAAAGGTCGCGTGCTGCGGGACCTGGGACCCGCTGAGCTGTGCGTGTCCGATGGGCGCGGCCATCTTGGTGGCTTTTTGTGTGGTGCGCTGTGTCGGTCGGAAGGGGAGCCGGAAGCCTTTAGCGCAGGAAGACAGCTACTGACCGGGGTGGTGGTGCACGTCTTTGCGTTTCTGATTTCACTCGTGGAGGTGTGAGGATATGATTTTGAGTGGGTGAGTGACACGGAAAGCACAGGGGGTGTCGAACGGAAGGCCCGGCCGTGGCGATAACACGAGAGGGGCACCGTGTCAGTAAAGAAGGGTGACGTACCAGCGATGCTCCCCGCCTTGGGCAACCTCAGCTTCAAAACGCTGGTATCTACGGGACCAAACGCCGGATCCAAGCGAAAGGCGGGGTCCGAGCTGCGGACACTCCGCATCAAACAGTATCCAATGCTGGAGCAAACCCTTGACCACAACGGCTGCGCTGTCATTCCGGTCCCAAGTGCGCACATCAACACAGCGGAATTTGTTGCGAATGTGGACCAAGGCACACGCGACTGGTTCTACGCCCGGCTCCGCGAGGCGCTCTCGCCGACTGCAGAAGTGCCGGTGATCAAAACGAAAAAGGTTCCGGACCAAACGAAGATGGACGCATGGCAGCGGGGACGCGACGATTGGAACGCGTTGCCCGACGACACGAAGGCTGCACTTTTTGAACGGTTGGACCTCACAACGCAGGTCGGGCGCGACAACCTGTTCGAAACCAAGAAGCGCAAGGCGGTCGTCACTGAATTTGCACAGTCGATATTCGGCACAGCTGCCGCTCCGCGAGCGTCTTCCCTGTCGGGCTACTTGGAGGACAGGATCAAGTACGTGAAACAGGGCGACTCGCGCATGGGGCTGTCGGCAATGTACAAATCTTGGTCGCAGACTGGATTCGGCAAGTGGGCGCACATTACTACGTCGCAGGGCCTTCGCGCCTCGCTTGCGCTCCGAGATGAATTGCAAGAGAACAACATCGCCACGCAGCTGAGCGGTGGCTCGCACATGATCTACAAACCGCCGGGAGGCAAAGAGCTTCCGGCGCACACCGACGGGCCGCGCCCCGCAACAACAATCGCGCTCTTGGAGGCGTTTGCTCGCAAGAACGGTGGAAGGTTTCCAACCACGAGCGAGTGGATGCAAGACAATGGCGTGCAGACATTGGTGCACTTTGACGGTGGCAGCAAAGACGGCTACACTTACGCCATCGGGCCTATGACTCCGAAGAAGCTGTACCACTGCCTGAAGGCGGTGCAAGATGGAACGATCAATGCGACCGACGAGGAGCTGTTTAATATCACAAAGAAGAAGAGTGACGACGAGGACGACGACGAGGACGACGAAGTCGAAGACGGAGCAACTGGAAATGCACGCACACGCTTTCTCACAGGTGGAGCCGGCCCTTCCTTCATGAAGTGGAAGGAGAACATTGAAAAGTTCAATGTGGTCCTCGAAGCTAAAGGCGAGTTGGGCATCGGCGAGCTGCCGATCCGCCCGGACGTGGGCACACCATCTGGTGCCTTCGTCGCTCTCTGGGCCAACGGATTTCCGCACGGCTCCGCTCCAAACAGGGCGCGCCGAATTACCACGACGGCGTCGCTCGCAGTGGTAGGGCCAAACTACAAGCCGCGCGACGAGCGCGTTCTGGAGCGCGTGACCGCTCTCTCCATCGTAGCTTCAGATTTTGCAACGGCGGAGCAGCGCGCCAACGCCCGCGCAAAGATCTCTTCGCAGACCGTGCCCTTCTACGGCGGCAAAACACATCTCCATCCAGAGCACGCAAGCATGTGGTTCGACCCCGACAAACTCGTCGATGGAACAGGCGGTTTCTACCGCAGCATCGCACCAACCCCCGAAGACGCGGCGGCCTTTGCAGCCGCATGGCAGGAGGGAAATCCAATCTACGCGCCATCGGCCGACGACTGGCGTAGCTACGAAGCCGCCAAGCGTGCCATGCCACCGGGCGGCACGGCGAAGCGTCCTGGGTTTGAGAATCCGGAAGCAATGGAGGAGTAGAGAGGGTGGTGTGGGGGGGGTCCAATGTGAGCCAACCACATGCGAAGGAAAGGATGTCGTGTCTTGTACCGCCGAACACGTGAGTGTGTGTTCGACACTGACGCACTGTGACTAATTTTGATAACTACTCGACGCAAAGTGTGTAGCTAGGGACACGGGGCTTGTTGCAAAGGTGTGTCCTGTGTCGAAGTAAAATTCGTTAATGGCGCGGTATCGCTGGCCGACAGTGGTCGTCGCGGCCACCTGTTTGGTGCTCTCCGCATTTTCCCTGTGGTGGGTGTTCCTAGCATACGCTGATTATCGATCGCCGGACTTTACAAAGGCGAGTGCCGGACCCATCGTGGGCACGTGCGTCGAGAGCGTCACCGACGATCAGTTAAAAGCCGCGTGGTACGACAAGACGGACTGGAAGTGCAACGACAACAGCAAGGAGGAGCTCTCCAACTTGCTTGCGGTTTCGGTGCATGCCATGTACGATTACAACAAAGCAACTCCGTACACTGGCGACTCATTGGCCGTTTACGAAGCCGTAGTTTCGGCTACTCAAGGAGTCGATACCGGCTACATGATCACACGAGAGCACGCATACGCGACCCTTTCGGTGTTGGGAGCGCCGTCGTCCACGGATTGTGCTACTGTCTACGGCGTCTCGACAGAGGGCGTTCTCCCTGTCTCGGTTGCCCCCATCGTCGCGTGTGATGCCGATGTCGCGAATTCCGGCTCGGGAGACGCCACGGTGACACCCGAAGCCGCCGACGTCAACAAGCTCTACACCCACTGCGCTCACCAATTCTCGTACGCGCGTTCGTACCCTACCAAGGGCACCTTTGGCATCCCCATGGTCGGCAAGGAGGCCAAGCCCGTGATCATTCCGATCATCGCCACCAACTCGACTACTCCGTGGGAAGACCGCGCGCGCATCGTGGTTGGAACGCGCTGGGGCTATGCGACAATCTTCTACGTCGTGGCCATGCTCTGCACGGCCTTCTTCATCATGGACTGTAAGTCATCCGACCTCCACCGTCACGAACACACACCTGTACACACACTGTGCTCTTACACGTTCGATTCGTCGGTTCGCTTCATTGACCACAGGCACCGTGCTCCTCCTGGCGGAGCTCACTCGGGTGCGTGCATTTCAAACTCTACCCCGGTCCTCGTGTCATCCCTACACAACACCAGCAACTCACACTGCTCGCATGTCGACCGTAACGTTGGCAGGTTGACGCCTATTTTGGTGAGAATGCACTCTACTCGAACAACGATAGCACTTCCCGACTTGTGAATGCAACTGACGCAAACATTGTTACACCCCTGTGATTCCAGCTCAAAACGCCATCACCGAGGGCAACAAGCAAGCCATGCGTGAAGGGGTACGCATCAACCCCGCCCGACCCCTTCCCATTCTCTTTCCCATGCATGCTCTCAGTCAGAGTCGGAGGCTGGCCCCTCCTCCGTATCTGGAGGTTCACTTGTGGATGGCCTCGCGTGTCCGCAGATGATGACTATGTACGTTCGAGCACGATTCTAAACGAATTGCCCATTGCGACGAGGTACGCCAATTCCCTAGCTTGAAATTGACTGTTTGTCTGTGCTTCTCACTGTGCACAAAATAGGCTCGCAACGTTCCAGGCCAAGAGATCGTTCCGCTTGGCGATCGCCCTCATCCTCATCATTCTGGAGGTTGTCCTCTGGGTTCTTCTGATTGGTCTCCCGTGGGTGAGTTTTGAGATTCCCAATCACACATGCAAAGCCCCATTCTTCCAGCCCGAGCTCAAATGCAGAGCTCTCACATTGCCTTGGACAGGGCTGGGGTCTTGAGTTCAAGCGTCCTGTTTGCGAGACCGACGGCGCGGAACATTGGCTCGCCCCGTTCCACGCAACCACCAAGGGCGGCTGGAAACTGGACTACGACGCGTTCTGTCTCGAAGTGATTGTCGTCGCGTCTCACATCTTCTGCCTTTTGGTGGTTCCAATCTCCGAGCTCGCCCAGCGTGGCGGTGGAGGGGGCGAAGGCGGCCGTCGCGAGCGCACTGGCCAGGGCGATCTCGAGGGATTCACGGGTGTGGCGGTCGGATCGCTTCGTTCAGCTTGGTGGTTTGCACTTCTGGCGGTTGGTGGTCTCGTCTTTTACATCGGTCAGGCGGTGTCCCTTTTCCGGTTCGGTGTCGCTTGGGCCGAAGGCGTTTCTATGAACAAGCACAACGAAGTTGCTATCGGAACGATGCTCTACGATCACGTCAACGCCGTCCTTTACATGTCCCTGACGATCGGCCTCGCTTTGGGGTCGATCATCGGCCGCTGGCTGCTCGCTGGCCTTTCGTGCACCTCATTCACAATCTTTCTCATTTGGGTTCTCCTTACGGTGGGAGCGTTCATTCCACCGTTTTTCGTGTCGACGTATTGGGTCTTCTTTTCGTTCGAAGATTCCCAGGGACAAAAAGACTGCAAGGCAATTTTCGGAGACACGGACTTTCTGTTTGCGCGCACGGCGTGTGACATCCAGGCCGGAACTTACATCGCGGCGATCATCCTTATTCTTCTTGCATCTCTAGGACCAGTGGTCATCGGGCTTTGGGACTACTCTCGCGTCGTTTGCCTTCCGCGCCGCCGTGCGTGGGTGGACATGTACGCCCCGCTCCTCAAAGTACGCCTCATTATATCTTACCCATCGTACTTACTCGTGTGTTTCGCTCAATCGTCCGATACACAGGCCCGACTACTGGCGCAAGCTCGTCGAGCCGGCCAATCCCAAGTTCCGCACGTTTGCTCCAGCCCCTGGCCCTGGAGGAAGCGCGGTTCAACCACTCATGATGAACTCCGTCACGGGTGCGAAGGCTAACACTGACTTCTTCCAGTTCAAGACGAGGCTGACTGTCACCGCCGATGACGTTTCACGGGCGTAAATTTCTCACTGTCTCAAAAGAGCAGTCTGTGAAACCGGGAGTCCTTCAGGACGAATGAGGGTACGAATCTAGGATTGAGTGGGTCACTCGGTGCACGGGAGAGAAGGCAAAAAAAGACGGGGAGTAAAGGGAAGACGATGCTGCTGTTTGTGTTCGTGTGTGTATGTGTGTTGGGGGTATTCATGCAATTCTTACAAACGTTTTCAAACTAAGTTCGATTGTTGCACTTGGTCCTCGATCTCAGCGGCCGCAACCAACAAACACCAGAGAAGTACATCGTGCGTACACCAGGCGGCTGGTCAGTGTACATGCAGCGGATTGGTCACCGAGACCAACACGCGCAAACCGACCCCACCCCGGATATGCCCCCGAATACACTGTGCGTACGCACTGTGTGGTTTTAGTGTACGCGCCGTGTACTTAGCATCGCGCGTTTTTCTGGAGACGACTGTCGCCCGTGTTTCAATTCGCCGGCGTCGTCACCACACGGCGAAAGTTTTCGGCAATCTCCTTGTCTGTGATGTTTGTCTGCTGCATGCGCAAAACATGCCCCAAAAGTTGGGGCCAGATCGGCTCGTCGAATTTTAGGCCGTTGATGGGGCACTTGATGTGGGACTCGCTTCCACCGTCGAAATTGGCGTAATGATTGGCCAGGTAAACAATCGACTTTGCCATCGTGTCGGTATCTGCTCTGCCAAGGGTCATGAATGGACGCACCCTGTTGTGGAATAGCTGCTTCTCCAGAGCGGCACATAGCCCGCTTTCGCCTATCTCCTCGATTGCAGCACGGAGGCGCAGTTGAAGATCGTAGATCGGCCGGTATGTCATCAGTTTGGAGTTCGCGTCGACTCCCTTTTCTGAGATGCATTGTTCTGGGATGCTGAGCAAGAACATGGTAGCATTGACCACGAATACACACTTGGATTCAGCTTGGGGTTGGTACGAGCAAAACAAAGAATCGTAGTCGATGGCCATAACATTAGGCGAGTCTCCAGAGAGGTCTACCACCAAATTGGACGGCTTCGAGTCGAGCATAAGCAGCCCATGCTGTGCCACCCTTGCAAAGGCCGCACCAACGGCCGCGTCGAGGCCGCTCACAGCAGGCCGAGGCGGAAACCGCATACCGTCAACGACGACCGGGCGCATCAGGTCTGAAAGAGGGGTGTGTGCGTCCATGACAAACACAGAGCGGTCGTTCACAATTCCCGCGGCATGCACGACCGGTCCCAACCCGGTGCTCGCCGCTGTAAGCGTCATGTAGGCCTCCTCAGCGGACGTCTTCGAGTCATCGACGAGAGAACGACGCACTCCGATCTTGCGGCGTGCCCTCGCATCTTCCGCGTTTGCGATAGGCAAGAGCGCCGAAACGAATTCTCCGCGACTGTCCATGAATTTTCCAAAGAACTCGTCGCTCTCAGAGTAAAACAGTGTGGTGAACATGTTATACGACCCGCTGTTTACACCTGACTGGTCCAATTCAGACACCAAGAGCTTGGTCATGCGATCTGCAAACAACAGGCTGTTCCTCAGACCACTGGACAACGCAAAGTTTGCGCTTCCAGGTTGATTGATGGTGCCATAAAACGTTGGTTTTGCAGAGTCGTGTCCGAAAAACATCCAGTTTGCATACCACATAGGCTGAAAGCTACGCATCGCGAGAATCTTTGTTAGCTTTGAATCGCTATACTCAAAGGTAATGAAGTCGTTTCTCAGAGGTTGGGGTGGCGTCTCTTCAGAGGAGTCTGCTGGGCGTTCTTCGTTTTGCACAATGACGGTGCTACCATCTGTCTGAAGAGGTATCAAAGGAAGCATCAACGCAAACGAGTGTGTGTGCTGACTGCTGCGCGTCAGTATCGTCCATTTAGACGTCGCCCGGCAACTCCTTATGAGCTGTGATCAGATTCGAACTCTCGTACACTGCTGGTACACGGCTCGTACAGTCCGGTACATGTACACCAAACCACCTCTTGGTGTACGAGGCGTGTACCGCAAATCCTTGGTAGCCATTATTAGTCAATTGCGATTGAGTATAATTGATTAACTTTACTTAGTGAATATTCATTGACGAAAAACGACGACCAAGGATTTGCGGTACACGCCTCGTACACCAAGAGGTGGTTTGGTGTACGTGTACCGTACTGTACGAGGAGTGTACGCGTTTTTTATTCACAGCTTTTCGTGTGAATTGACGAAATATGACGACCAAGAATTTGCGGTACACGCCTCGTACACCAAGAGATGGTTTGGTGTACGTGTACCGTACTGTACGAGGTGTGTACCGGGAGTGTACGCGTTTTTCGCATTCCCAAAGAAGTCACTGCACAATCTCCCCGTCCTCGAGCTCATCCTCATTTTCTAAAATCTCCCCGTCCTCGAGCCCATCGTCGGCCGCAATCGGCACGGATGGTGCTTTTGCTGGAGGCTTGCGTTTGATTCGAAATGGCTTTTGTTGCGGTGGGGGCAGCCCAGGTGTTGCAGGTGCAGGTACCGCACGGTCAGGGCGTTCTTCGGGGGGCTCTTCAACGTCTCGTGACGCAGCAGCTGCTGCTGCTGCAGCGCGCCGTCCCCGGTTTGACTGTCTCGAGCTCAGTTTCGAGAGGGTTGTGATGACCGAATCGACGTCGGATTGTGAAATCGCGGCTTTGGGTGCAGGGTTGACAAATGGGTTCATTCGGCGGTATTGTAGTTTGGCACTCAGAGGGGGCTCGTAGTATTTCAAGCGGATCTGTTTCGCATTTTGGGTTTCCAGACGAGGCATCACCATGAAGCGACCTAAAAACAAGTACGGTCCGTATTTAGGTCTCTGATCGCTTGTCTTCATCTTGAAGAAAACGTACACCTTCGACGCAGGCGACTCGTGAAAGTTTGTGTATCTGGACTTGTCCTTGAGATCCTCCTTTTCGAGGTATTTCAAGTGCGATGTATCCTCGGTGTTGGGGGGGTAATCGTACATGATCTCTGGGAGTTCATCTTGCAGTACCATCGAGTCGTTGACTCGACGGTTCTGAGCCTGGACATAGTTCAGGTACTTGTCGTCGTATCCTCCAGTCTCAGAGATGAAGAGGGCGGTTGCATCGTAAGCACCGCCAAAGTCTTTACCGGACCAGACCACACCGTCCGACCCGTAGTTTGATCGATGCAGGTAGTAAGTCGCCATCGCGAACAGCTGTTTGGACTTAAAATTATTATCCATAGCCGTCGGGTAAACGTCGTTTGCGAGGTTCACCCCCATGTCCTGCAATCTGTCAGGGAGGTGTTCCTTTTGCTTCACTTTTGGTCCCGTTTCGGATTCTTTTGGGTCTGAAGGAAGTGTGAGGGTTTGCAACTTTGCCGACAAATGTCCAACAGCAAGAACTTTTTGGAGCCGGGACCCGGAGCTCACTGCTGTCACCGGCCCCGACACGCTCTCAGATCCATGGCGCATCGACATTCCCCTTCTCTCTCTCTCTCACTCAAAACATGGTTTACAAAAGTTATGGCGCGGTGGACTTGTACGTATCATACACTGTCAAGATCCGAAATCGAAAATATCGCGTCTGGTCGGTGTTCGAGCAGCCTTTTAAGGCGAGGCAGCGTCAGCATCCGGTCCATTTGCTCGAAAGCACAAGTGGGCGGTCCGTAAGAAGCGGAAACACCCTCCGACCCTAGATTTGGAAACCGTGGTTCTAACTCCGGCGCCCGATCCCGATCCTCCCATCGGTGCAGCTTCGACAATTTCAAGCTCTCAACCGAGCTCACCCGTCGCATCTCCAGCAAGCTCTCTCGTGGCCTCTCCAACTCCGGCATTCTAGAGGAAGACGGTGATCGACGCCGTCACCACCTCTCGGCACAGTGGACACTTTGAGCCAGAAGGGAACTTTTCGGAGCAGTCTTTGCACAAGCAGCGATGGCCGCATGGTACCAGAGCCACCTCCCGTTCGTTTGCAAAACAAACGCAGCACAAGAGTGCGGTTGCCAGCGAGGAGGCGGTTTCGTCGTTGTCGCGTCGCATTGTTGACGGGAGTGAATCTTGGTGCAAATCAGAGAGGTTGACAGGAGGCAAAGGCTGCTGCTGCAAGGCCCCCTGTCCCTCCGAGTGCACCTCTTCCTCTATAGTGTAGACCGATTCCATGAACGGAAATTGTATCGTACCCTCGTCGGTAAAGTAAGACTGTGGCTCCGCTTGAGTCGGGTGAATTGAAGGAGTGTCCGGAGTTTCTTCGTCTTCCATTTCTTCCTCCGAGATTGAATGCAGCTGCAAACCGCCAGTCTTCTTCTTCTTCTTAGCCCCTCCACGACGGCGTGGCTTTTTTGCCTTCTCTGGAGTCGGAGTCGGCTCCACCCGAATCTGCACCGTTTCGGGTTCAATTTCCACTCCAATCGGACCGACAAAGTAGCGTACTTCTCCATCCGCAGTTTCAGAACGCACCTTTCTCTCGTTGTCCTTTGGACCATCGAAGTGTATGATTGTGCCATTTTGCAACACTGCCTCAACGAGCCGTTCGTTGTTGTGTTCGCCTTGGAAATACAATGTCTGTACCCCAGGTACTTCGACCTTGACTTTTCGCTCAAACGAACGTTCACCTTCGTAGTGGAACTTCTGGCCAGTTGAAGTGACCACCAAAACTAGCCGCCCCATTCCTGTTTCATCACCCGCGAAGAACTGCATTTTCCCATCGGCGTGCTGACTGGCACCCCACCCGGGTAGTCGGCTACCACACGCGTTTGCGACCAGGCATTTGAACCGCCAGAATCGGTACCTCCTCCAGAGGCGTAGGCGAAAGAGTCGCCTTTCGGACACCATTTTCGCCACCAGTTTTGCACGGGTGCACTTGCGAGGGTTCGTCTTCCACTTGTGCATAGCAGACCTAAGTGCGGACAACGGCATCCATGCCGCGAAGCCAGCCATCAGCAAGTTTTGTGGTGCATCCAAATGTCCATCCTCAGATGTCCAATCCAACACGACCACGTCCGCTGTGTAATCTATGCGGCTTCTGGCGCCTTTGACACCTACAAGCGACTCGTAGACAATGTCGTCCATGCCAGCCAACTCCATCGTGTGCAGATTTCGACCGGATAACTCCAAGGGGGTTTTTCTCAAAATCTTCTGAAAGCGGTCTGAGACGCGTGAGTAGTCCTTTCTGGAGACAAGGGTCGCCCATTCTTCAGATACGAATCTCGCATTTTCGACCCGGTACTTGAACACCGACACGCCGCCTTCGAGTCTTGGAATGAAAGTGCTGAAAATCCGCGGGAATCTGTATCGGTCAAATGTAATGTACCAGTGCTCTGGGGACTCAGCTTCCATACCCCTCCTTTCGTCCTACAGAAGCGGGTTTTGTATATTCTGAGACGGCGTGTCTGCTCTTAACCGACAGGCCTTGGTGCGACACCCCCCCCACCACCACCACCAGTTGTGGGGGGGGGGGGTGTCGGAACCGACGGCTATCCACTTGCCACGGCACAAAAGGGGACCAAGGTAGAAAACAAGCCAAATGTCTCAAACCGAGAAGTGGGTTGTCGACAAAGCGTTGGCGACCTGGATTGAGGTCGGCGATCTCGTGGTTTGCGACAGCTGTGAAAGGTACTGCATGCGCACGAATATCCATGCACGTATCGGTTCAATGCGGAAGGAGATTCTGATCTGTCCCGAATGTGATCTCCCTGAGCTCTGGTCGATCAAGTACTCGAAGTCGCGCGGTCGACCGTTCTACGTCTACTTCGATTTCAAACGTAATGAGCGATGTGTGAGGTGGAGCCACCCCAACCCTGAAAACCCACTGCACGTCAAGCAAGAGCGCGGGGAATGGGAAGCCCCTGCCCGGAAGCGAAGGCAGGGAGACTGATCCGCGGATTGAGGGAGACGGGGCCGGAAAATGAATATGAAGAGTGCACATGCATACACACAAAACCATGTACACTGCCGGTACACACCTCGTACAGTACGGTACACGTACACCAAACCACCTCTTGGTGTACCAGCCGTGTACCACAAAATCTTGGTCGCCATATTTCGTCAATTCACAGCTGGGGTACATTACCATATTTGGTCTGTGTGAATTGACGAAAAACGGCTACCAAGAATTTGTGGTACACGCCCTGTACACCAAGAGGTGGTTTGGTGTACGTGTACCGTACTGTACGAGGCGTGTACCGGCAGTGTACGCGTTTCTGAAACTTGAACGCTAGTTGCTAAGTTACCCATATATCGCACGTGGAGTATACGAATCAATGGACGTTTACTACAATGCCGTTCAGCTATGTATGTGGTGGAGTGCGTGGACGCTGGCGGACACATACCTCATCGAGTACTCCCCAACCGCAGAAATCGTAGTGTTTTGTGTTTGCATTTGCCTGTACTGCGCACCCCTCGTGTTTGCGAGGGTAAAAACGTGTGGGGTGAACGGTAGGCAGAAGCTCGAAAATTCGCTCGATCGGATGTGAAAAACGCGTACACTCCCGGTACACACCTCGTACAGTACGGTACACGTACATGAGAGCGCCTCTTGGTGTACGAGGCGTGTACCACCAATTCTTGGTAGCCAGTTTTCGTCAATTCACAGTATGAGCTGTGAAAGAAAAAAACGCGTACACTGCCGGTACAC
>Ga0115571_1002516_pt1 | contig 12046 bp, 16 predicted proteins | sample COGITO_mtgs_1205_FD_87293 | JGI IMG/M metagenome (GOLD analysis project Ga0115571, IMG submission 87293) | Pelagic marine microbial communities from North Sea - COGITO_mtgs_120531 | ecosystem: Environmental > Aquatic > Marine > Epipelagic | place: Germany:Helgoland, sampling site Kabeltonne...
GACCGGACCAAGAGAAGCGCTATCAAGAATGCGCTAGGGTCGTAAAGGAAACCGCCTCCTCATTCGAGGAGTTCTTCGACGCCTTGCGGGAATTCATTGGTTGCACAGACAACCATACCGGACGCTGGTCCCAAGGGGATTCCTTTCGTGAAAAATGGGACATGAAGGTATTCGACCGACAGGTTGTCTGGGGTTGAATGACCAATCGCGTAGAACTCACGCGGCCTGCGACGAACAATAGGGCGGGTGCCCGAGAGTGTGAACCATATGTATTTCAGTGTTCCCGAAACGTTGAAAAGCCTCTATGTGTGAAAACACTGCTCACAATCAACTAAGGAGTAGAATATGAAGCTATTATTCCAGGCGCTTATTATTTTCTCGGTTCCGCCTGCCATAATTTACGTACTATCGCAGATGGGGGTGACGTCGGACGGGCTTTTTTATGCCTTTCTCAGCGTCTTCGCGGCTTGCTACCTTTACTATAAAATCTCAAAATAGAAGGTGCCGTCATGCTGCAGAATTTAACCACGCCGCGGATTGATCTTTTGTTTGGAGTCTTGCGGGTCGAATCCGTCGAACGATGTTCAGAAAGCAACTATTTGACGCGCGCGAAAAACGACTACCGTCGCAACCCGCGTACGTCGCGCGAGAGAAAGAAGTTGGATGTCCATACCCTTCCTAACTTTCACCTGTGACTCTTGCGACTATTACAGCTCATCTCTTGTGACCTTCGGGGAATTTCTATGGAACTACGATGGGCAGACTTTCAATTTCGACAGGCAGTTGGGGCTATGCCAAGACTGTAAAGAAATCGTAGCTATGGAAAAACTACCAGACCCAGACGTCATGGACCGAGCAAGAAAGATTCACGCAACCTATACCGGGCCGCGGTTGTTCTTGTTCCAAGAAAAGGACGAGGCCAGGTGCCTTGCCAGTCAAGAAGGATTTAATGTTCTTGATCGCGTGATAGAACTCCGGAGGCCCCCCGTTTGCCTGAAGTGTGGGGGGGGCGACGTTCAACCGTTGGTACTTCCAGAGGTCCTGGATGGGGCGAAACGCACTGATATGACTCTAACGAATCTTGAGCCGAAGCACCCTGGCTGCGCAGGGCAGTTGCAGGTTGAAGGCTCTGGCGGCTTGCGTCTGGGTCTGAACCCCGTCACCTATTATTTTGGCATTGATGGCAAGGCGTTTGCAACGTTGCAGGATTCGCCAAGTCCGCGCGAAGAAAAATTACCTCCGCCCCCACGCTTAACGACAAAACTCCCCACTAGAAGTCAGGATTGGCGTCCAGATTGGGGTACATTCGTGAAACGTGGCAAAGCGGTGGAGATTACTTTTGAGGACCCCGAGTTGGATGTATTATCCGAGGTTGATGTAGTTGAAGAGTGGGAGGGTGGGTTTCGTATTTATGGTTACGCTTGCTCGGATGTCCTGTATTGGGGCGATTTGTTCGAAGGTGAATTTGACGGCAGAAATTTCATACACTTCAAGCGTCTGCTGGACAGGCCCGAATACCACCACTTCAGCGGTGGTCTCCCGCCTCTAGGCACCAGCGTGCCGCACACCCAACGTGAGTGGACCAACAAATTCCCATATCTGAAGCGCGCTATCCAAGCGAGCGGTTACTGGGAATTCCACGCACTGTTCGGGCTTTACGTTGTCATCCCGAAAAATTGCCTGTCAGACTTCCCTGAGTTCGAAGGCCAGACGCCAGATATCCTAAATGAACCGCCGGATGATGTTAAAATCCTAAAGCCGCATCCAGTCAGCCACGAAGGAAGAAAATCCATCCGTGGGCTCAATTCTTATGGTTCAAGCATTGATGCTGAGAAAGATCGCAAACGGCGGATAAGGAAACTGATCAATAAAATGCCTGACTGAGTAACGGCTGAGATAGCGCCTTTCGAAAGTCGGCTAATGTTCCGAGGAAAACAATCTGAAGTGAGGAAAACTGATGAATTATTTTTGGAAGAAGGTACGACAATTCTGGGATGGGTTAGACCCCTTTTGGCAGAAGTTTTTTGTGGTGGTGGCTGTTATCGTAGGGCTGTACTACCTGATGTCTCCTTACCAAAATTGTATGCGAGAGCGCGGCTCTAGTTATTTTTGCACCATGCAGACTATTTGGTAGGAGATCAGCACGGAAAATTGATTTCCAGCTATGATGAATAAGGTTTGGGGGCTTTGGAATGAGTGATGCCATATATCATCTACCTGGGCGTGGTGGCGAGATTACAACCGGCTTGGGGCAGGGCCTACTGGATCGAGGATGCTCAATCGTGGGGCGAGAAACACGTGGTGCGTTTCTTAAGCTTACCTTCCAGCAGCAGCTGGACGCAATTTGTACCGATTTGCAGGATGACTTCTGGAGCGCGGACGCCCGCCTTCGCATCGCTGCAAACATGTTTGGTTTGGCATGCGGTTACGTGGCTGTTTGCCTGCTGGCGCCACTGTGGCTTGCTTGCGGCCCCGATGGCGCGTTCCTTGTAGGTAGCCCTAACACAGTGCGTGACAAGCTGCACTATGTTGAGCGTCCCAGAAACCTTGGCAGACCGTCATCCAAAATAAGCCAAGGCACTCGCTCCGCCCAATGCACATGTGCGGTCGGCTGATAGAGTGTCGGGTCATCTAAGGTTGCCGCAAACAGATGTACTTCTCCGGGCCAGCATGTACTCATATAATGCATAGGTGTACCGCATTGATCGCAAAATCCTCGGGTCACCCCCGACGAAGAGTTATAAAAACGCCGGGCGCCATTCCATGTGACTTGTGCTCGACCAACCCCAAAGTAACTTGTCATCGGTGACCCAGTAATCCTGCGGCAGCTTTCACAATGGCAATGAACCGCTGAAAATGGTGAGTTTTTGACCTCATATTCCAGTGCTCCACACGCGCAACCACCACAAAATTCCATAAGCGATCATCTCCAGTATCCGTACCTTCAAACGTTCGTTTGAGCAGCTTGTTTGCCTCACACTAATAACGATTGTCGAGCATCTAAATTGCGACAAAAGGTCAACTCAGCGCAGCGGTTAACAAAATGATTACGAGCGGGCTAATCAGGCGCAGAGAAGGACTGCTCGCTCCCAACTAATGGGTATCAACCCTATCAACTCTATCAACTACGACCCGTCCGAAGCTCGCATGGTTGACACAGTTGATAGGGTTGAGAGCCGTTAGATTTTAGAGATTTACAACCTCACCCATCTAAACGGAGAGACACGGACAGCCCCTAATTACGGTGCAAGCCACTCACCCGCCCAATCATTTTCGCAATTATAGCCTGCACGTCGATGTCGTTCGCCAAGCTGAACAAGATCGATATGCAACATTTTACACGTCAAAACTCCAAACCGTTCACGCTCACTAGGCTTTTCATAGGCATAAGCATCTGAAATGACGGTGCCCGGCGTTGGTTCAGTCCCATAAGAAACACGCGATGCTATCGGAACGCGATCCCATTGCCCATCAACAGCTGACCCCGTCTGGATGTCGACAGTCGTTGTAATCCGAATTTGTAAATTCGCACGTGGCAACCAAAAGAGAAAAGCGGCTTTCGGGGAATGCTTCAAAGCAACAACTTTGGCTGTAGCTATGTCAGTGTGGACCTCTAGCGTAGATAGGGATCGGGAAGCAGCCCGCAGCGCCACGGTACGTGCCTCAGGTGTCCAATCTGCAGCTACTGTCGCAAATGTTGGGTAGCGAGCCGGTGAGCGGCCATCGGCTACACCTCGTATTAAGTGGCGCCATGCATAATTAAGAAAGGTAGGCAGATCGTTCGGGTCACTCATGTTCTCTCTCCGTGTACAGACTTTCCTGAATGTAGAAACGTAGGTCTGACAACAGTTACACTAACGCACTTCAGGGGTAAGCATCGTCACGAAAATATTCCCGTTTCCAGAAAAAGGCGGCTAATGTCCCCCTACTAAATCCAAACACTTGCATTGAAAATCCTCGTGTCGGTGGTTCGATTCCGCCCCCGAGCACCATTTAACAATTAATATCAATAATTTAGCGAGGCGCAATACACGCTTAAGTTGTGTTTTTCAAAAACACACCAAAAACACACTTTTTGCCGTGTTACTCGCTATTTCGACAGCTGAATCACGGTGTTGAACACTGTGTTGGCTAATGCTGTGTTGCAAACACTGTGTTGGCGAAGTTTTGGAGGAACATGGTTTGGAACACATATGATGCCATTGGTAGTGTAATGATCAGAACATCGGCAAGTATGAGATGCTGAAGCCTTTTCAATCGAGGCCGAGAACGGCAATCAGCACATAGCCGTCACAATTATCTCAACCTTAAGTTCCGAACGTGCAAGTTTTGCTTCGCCGCAGGCACGGGCTGGTGCTTGACCCTCAGGAACCCATGCATCCCAGACGGCATTCATCTCAGCAAAGTCTTTCATATCAGCCAACCAAATAACTACCTGTAACATCTGCTCACGAGATGAACCTGCCTTTTCAAGAAGAGCATCAACGCGCAGTAGGCAATCGCGGGTTTGTTCAGTTACTGAAGCTCCACTCCCCACTTGTCCGCTTAGATACGCAACCCCATTATGCTTAACGATTTTACTCATGCGCACGCTAGTCTCTATACGTTCAATCATGAATGCCTCCTATTCAGCTGAGTTTTGGACCATATCATCCATTGCGGCGAGTTCGCCCAAGGTCACTGGTTTGAGAGGCGCACGAATTCGATAGTATCCTGTTTCATCCGGTGATTGCCTATTAGCATCGGCCAGCAACGCAGTCACAGTCAGTCCGCAATAACGTCCTTGGCAAGGGCCCATGCCTGCACGCCCAAACGCCTTTGTTTGATTGGGGCCAAGGCAGCCAAGTTTAGCATAGCCACGAATTTCGCCAGCTGTGACTTCTTCACAACGACAGATCGTTGTATTGTCGTCAGGTGTTAACGCCGCAATATAAGGAGGATAGGCAGTGTCCAAAAACGGGCGTGCTGCAAGTTCCCGTCCCAGTTCGCGACGCAATGGTGCGGCCTTGAGATCACGATCTTGTGTGGAAAGAAGCGCAGAATCCTCTGCTATTTTTAATACTGCCAAACGGCCTGCTTGTTCGGCTGCCTTTGCACCACCGATACCAGCCCCATCACCAGCGATAAAAACGCCAGCGACGTCACTTTGGCCCCACTCATCAAGCTTGGGAACAAATGACTGTTGCGCCGCATTCCAATTATGAGAAATGCGAAGTGAACGGCTGGCCTGCGGATTGGGAACAACGCCGTGATGCAAAAAAACTATGTCACAGTCGATCCGACGTTCGCGCCCCTTATAAATAAATGTGACAGCCTTAGCAGCATCATCCCCTTCAATTGCGATATCTGATGCGCCAGAGTAGCGAGGGACCCTAGCAAGCGTGATCTCTGCTAGCATCTTGAGACCCTTCATTATGTAACGCCAGCCCCGGAGAGCTCCCCCAACATGCCACAAAGCACGACCCAAATCGCTCCGTGTCTGTGTCTCAATCATCGCCACAGGCGGTGTACCCGCGCGCACCATCTGGGCAGCGATCAGATACAGCAGAGGCCCTGAACCGACTAGAACAGATTTTTTTGCCACAACTCCAGATTGCTTAAGCAATATCTGACCGGCACCAGCTGTCATCACACCTGGCAAAGTCCAGCCAGGAATTGGCATCGGCCGTTCCAGTGCACCGGTTGCTAGAAGAATACGATCCGCCTGAATTTGCGCGCCTCGCCCCTCACACGTGTACATAATTCGAAACTGATCTTCGATGGCCCAAACAACAGCACCGGGAAGATACTCGATACCACTCTGTCGTAAGCTCTCAGTCAAGCGCTTGCCATCAGTGTAATCAGTACCAAGAATGGGAGCGCGCGACGGTGAAACTTTATCTACGTCGCGGTATATTTGTCCGCCAGCTCGAGGCTGTTCGTCTATAATCGTAACGCTCAACCCTAACTCTGAAGCCTCAGCGGCCGCAGCCATGCCAGCAGGACCTGCACCTATAATGACAAGATCACATTTCATTAACTTGCCCCCCCAATTCTTGAGGTTGCGAGATAACCATACCTTCAGTCACTTCTACCATGCAGGCTTGACGGGTAACACCATCAATCTCAACCAGGCAATCAAAGCATGTCCCCATCATACAAAATGGTGAACGAGGCGCTTTTGAGACAGGCGTATGACGGAACACGCCAACACCTGCAGCCAACATGGCCGCAGCAAGATTTGATCCCTCAGGCAAACTTAGAGCTGTGCCGTCCCAGGTTACATCAACACGAGGGCCACTTTCGAGCTCAAGAAACGTCAAAACGTGTTTCACTGAAGACCTCCAGATTTGGCGCTGCATCGTTGCCCTCTAACCAATCGGGTAAAAGGCGCGCGTGGGCAGCAGCAAGAGTGATACCGCTGTGGCAGGTGACAAGAAAAGCCCCCGGTAATTCGGCACTTTCTTGGTAAATAGGTAGCCCATCAGGGGACAGAATACGCAAAGCTCCCCAACTGCGAACTAGCTGCGCGCGAGCCAAAGCGGGATAGGCTGCTATTGCCTCGGCAGCGAGACCGGAAAGGCCTGGTTGGGTGACACGATCATCAAGGCCAACTTCTTCATTCGTAGCACCTATCTGAATGCCTCCCTCGTCTACTTGCCGGGCGATCAATGATGGGCGGTTGATTAATTTCGGAAGTTTTTCGGTAATCAGAACTTGGCCACGTTGAGGGCGGACTGGCGTCTTAAAACCCATCTTTGGGCCAAGCTGCGCTGCGCCAAGCCCCGCAGACAAAACCACCTTGTTTGATGAAAAAAATGTACCATCCGCGCAACTGATGTGAAATGTATCAGGCTTTGTCACTGCAGTAACAATTTTTCCAGTTAGAACGCGCCCACCTAAACGGCGCACATCGGCAGCAAGGGCAACAAGTAATTTCAGTGGGTTGGCATGCCCATCCTGATGATGCAAAATTGCACCAACAACTTTAGGGCCAATATGCGGCTCCGATTTTCTCAACGCGTTGTGGCCTAGTACCTCGTAGGGGTAATCACCGTCCAACTGTGTTTTGAGCTTCTCATATTTCTCGAGAGTAGCATGCAATGTTTCCTCAGAAAAATGCAAATCGAGGCCACCATTTTGTTCCAGCGGAATAGTCTTACCCGTATTGTCTGCCACCTCATCGGCAAAATCAGCCCAGATCGCAGCCGATTGTTGTGACCAACGGGCATAGCGAGGTTCGTTCATCCCTTTGGACTGGACCCAAACTAAACCAAAATTGCCTCGGCTTGCTCGAAAGGACCCGTCATCCCCGTCCAGAACAGTTACCGTAAGCCCGCGCCGCAAAAGACCCCAAGCGACAGAGAGGCCAACGACACCGCCGCCAATAATGACATAATCGGTTTCCATGTGATCGGCTCCGTTGGCTAAGGAAGTCCTGTCAGGGCAGCGATACCACCCTGACAGGCGTTAGCTTAATTGCTTGAAGCAGCAACTCGATCCAGGATTGCTTGCCCCCAATCGACACCTACGTCCTCAAGAACTGCTGGCCAAATCTCAGCACGAGCTTTAGCGGCCATAGCCGCGAGTTCGTCGGCGCTCAACTCCGCCACCGTCGCCCCCAGTTCGTCAACAAGACGCTGTTCGTTTTTACTTTGATCTGCTTCAGCCACGGTCCAGCGGGCTGCCTCAAAAGCAGCCGCCTGCTCTTTCAATGCAGCTTGATCTTCGTTTGATAATTCAGCCAAGCTCTCGTCTGAAATAATCATATACCAAACTTCAAAGTGTGTGTTTGCAGGAATATAGGTTTTGGTTACATCGCGAAATGAAGCGTAATACCCCTCAGCGCCCGAACCAATCACACCATCAACGACGCCGGTTTGAACGGCAGTAAAGGCCTCTGAGAAAGGGATCGGTGCGGGAATGTAGCCCAGCGCTTCGCCAGTCAACTGGAAGCTTTTGATGCCAGGAACACGCACTTTGATCCCATTTGGCTCTGTTGAACCAGGGTTGGCGTTTTCAACGTTCAACGCAATGCCACCAAAATAGACAGGATATGCTGCAAGCATTGTAATTTCCTGCTCAGCATAAAGTCCCGCAACTGTTTCTCGTACGATACCACCAGGGCCATAAACTGCACGCGCCTGATCCCAGTCGCCCGCAAGATAAGGGAAGGAGCTAATTTGCATTCGGCGGTCAGCTGCTGCTGCCGCAGGCTGTGTGGCCATATCAATCGCACCAACGCTTATGCGCTCTTGGACAGTTGTGTAATCACCAAGTGCAGATGCAGGGAAAATATTAATTTTTACATCTCCCCCTGTTGCTTCATCGACGGCCGCAGAAAACGCTCGCAGCTCCACGTCGATGGTCGCATCTTGCGGACGCACGTGGCTCATCTTCAGATCCTGGGCCGCGGCATAGCTGCCAAGAGCCATCAGAGCGGCGGTTGCTGTAGTTAGGAATGCATGTTTCATTTTAGGTTCCTCCTTGTTGAGATGCATTGGTTTAGTGAAATCAGGGGGCCACATCATATCCGAAGAAACGTGGCAGAAAGAGGGAAAGGTCCGGCCAAAGCGAGGTCAGAAAGACCACGGGGACATAGCCCAACAGAATAAGCTTCATGGCTGGTGGGATGACTTTGGTCACCTTCACGTTGCCGATACGCGCGCCCAGGTACAGGATCGAAGCATAAGGTGGCGTCACTCCACCCATAGCAGTATTGACGCCCATGATTGCGGCAAACTGCACCGGGCTGACGCCGATCGCATTCATGAGCGGCAAAAGTAGCGGAGCAATTAGAATGATCGCCGTGACATCGTTGACGACCATGCCGACAAGGAAAAGCATGACGTTGATCATAATAAGCAACACCACTTTGTTTTCAGTAATCGAGAAGATGCCCTGCACCAATTGCTGCGGGATGCTTTCATAGACGAACATCTGGCTGAGGATCATCGAAAACAGGATCATCATCAAGATCGCGCCAACCGCTGTTGCTGCTTCTTTACCTGCCGAAAAGAAGTTTTCCCAACGTAGACCCTTGTAGATAAGGAAGCCGACGGGCACCGCGTATATCACGGCAACAGCAGCCGCCTCAGTTGGCGTCATAACTCCGCCATAGATGCCACCAAGAATGATTACTGGCATGAGCAATGCTGGAAAAGCATGAAAACCACGGCGAGCAACCTCTCCTGACAATTCTGAAAATGAAGGCTTTTCATCAAGTATAAGGTCAAATTTGCGCGACATTACCAAATTGATCACTGAGAATGACAGCATGATCAGAAGTCCGGGTCCAAGTGTAGCCAAGAAACACGCTAGGATAGAAGTGTCCGTTACCCACCCATAAACGATCATTGTTACTGAGGGAGGGATCAACAGGCCGAGGATTGAGGAATTTGCAATAAGCGCAGTAGCATATTCACGAGGGTAGCCCCGCTTTTCCATTTCCGGTATCAACAATGGCCCAATGGCAGCGATACCTGTCAAACCTGATCCAGAAATTGCTCCTATAACAGCACAAGACACTGCAGCAACAACACCTAAACCACCTCGCACGTGGCCAATGAAAGCATTCACAAAGCGAAGTAATGACGCGGCAATCCCACTTTCAGACATCACCGTTCCGGCTAAAACAAACAGCGGGATAGCCAAAAGCACAGGGTTACCTAGCTGTTGGACGCCCCATAGCATCATGCCCTTCATGGTTACATCACCCATGAAATACATAACCATCAAAGCCGAACCAAAACAGTAGGGAAGCGGCACGCCAAGGGTCAACGTTAACACGAGCAGCGCAATTGCTAGTAGAGCAATCTCAATCATGCTGAATCTCCAGATTGTAGATTGCGGATATGGCGCACTAGATGGGCAGCAGTGTAGATCATCATTAGTGACATCCCCACTACTAACGCCACATCTGAATAAAAGGTGGGAATATACAACGTTGGGCTTTCACGCCAAACACGCCAAGCATATTGGGTATATTCCCATGCCCAAGACAGAAGCCAAAGCCCAACGATTAAGCTTATGATTTCTCCGATAATAGCGAGAATTGTATGGCCACGATCTGTCTTGATAAAAATCTCAAGCACATTCGCCCGGATGTGAGTATTCTCTCGAGATGCATTAACGGAACCGAGGATGTATAGCCACACAGTGGGGTAAGCCATCGTTTCCTCTAGCCCCATGACCGGGATCTGAAAAAGGTAACGTGTGATAACTTGAACGAATTGCCCCAAAGCTACCGATACAATGAGCACTGTCAGTAAATATTTAGCAAATTTGTCCATCTTTCCCCCACCCAAGAGGCTCTATGCCTAGACAATGTCGTTACATCACTAGACATTTGGCATTAAATCAATTTAATATTATCTTTAACCTCATAAGTTGAATTTATATATGGATCTATCTCTTCGACAGCTCTCGACCTTTCGTGAAGTCATGCGCTCTGGCTCAATTAGTCAGGCCGCCCGATCAGTTGGCCGCACACAACCGGCCGTCTCAACGATGGTGCAGAACCTGGAAGAACAGTTGGGGTTTGCCCTGTTTTTAAGATCACAAGGCAAACTAACCCCCACACCAGAAGCCTATTTCTTTCTTGAAGAATGCGACGATATTCTTGGCCGGGTTGAACGCACTGAACGCAGCTTGGAACGAATTAGTTCTTTACAATCCGGCAAACTCAAAATTGCTTGCCACCCCGCAGCATCAAGCACTTTCCTACCAAGCATACTGACCAAATTCTTAAAAAACCGTCACGATCTTGAGGTGTCTTTGATAATGCGGTCTTCCGACGTGATTGAAGACCTAATCGCATCTCAACAATACGATCTTGGATTTTCTGAAACACCACAGTCTCGTACATCAATTCGGCAAACAGATTACGATTTGGAGTGCGTGTGTATGTTACCAAAAGGCGACCCCTTAGCAACAGCCGATATTGTCACGCCCGATGATCTAGATGGCCGCCCAATGGCTGCTCTTTTTGGTGAGCATCTATCTGCCGTTCAAACAGAGACTGCTTTTCGATCTGCTGGGTGCCATTTCAATAAGCGGATTGAACTTCGCACCTTTCTACCAGGAGTACAGCTTGTCGCCGCGGGCGCTTGTGTGATGATTTGCGATATGATTACGGCTTATAGCCACTTAAAACAGGCGCCATCAGACGAAAAGCTTTCAATACGCCGCTTTAGCCCGCACATTTCAACTAGTGTCTCCATCCTTACTCCGGGCTACGCAACCCAGTCCATTGTTGGGAAGGCTTTTATCTGCGAGCTTCATTCGGCTGTTAAGAAAATGCAGGACGAGATCCATGATGCATTGAAGTGAGAGATATAGACGTTGGCAGGCCGCTTTGGTGATTGGTGGGCACACGATCCACATCGACAGTGAGGGCTAGTGCTATGTTGCGAACACTGTGTTGGCGGAGTTTGGGGCATACATGGTTCAGGAACACATGCTTATTGTGTCCGAAATATTTTACCGTCGCGGATTTCAATGCGGAAGTTCTTACGACAGCTATTGCACGTAACTACTGTAGCACCATTGCTTGTGTTGGGTTTGTAAGTTCCTGCGCTACCGCATTTTGGACAGCTAACTGTAGCTGGGCCTGGAATACTTGCCATTGGACTGTTCTCCTATTGCTTATGCTCCTAATATTGGACGGTTATCTCAATTAGATGTCAAACACACACTTTGATAGACTTGTCGGTACGCCCTGCCATAGTGTTGTGGTGAGGAGCAGAACATGCGGCAGCTGCGGGACGACACACATCTGATACTGGACAGCGAGGTGCGGGTTTATCGGCGTGAGCGCAGCAAGCGCTGGCGGGCAGCCTTTGTGATCGATGGGCACACAATTCGCATCAGCAGGGGCAAGCATGCTTTGGCCGAGGTCTTCGTAAAGATAAATGGAGAGACACATTACCTCTGGCGAGCCGTAGATCACGAAGGTGAGGTGCTGGAAAGTTATGTTACCAAGCGCCGAGACCGCAAAGCGGCATTGAAATTTCTCAGAAAAGCAATGAAGCGCTACGGCGGGCCAGAAGTAGTTGTGACGGATAAA
>Ga0115571_1002517_pt1 | contig 12041 bp, 8 predicted proteins | sample COGITO_mtgs_1205_FD_87293 | JGI IMG/M metagenome (GOLD analysis project Ga0115571, IMG submission 87293) | Pelagic marine microbial communities from North Sea - COGITO_mtgs_120531 | ecosystem: Environmental > Aquatic > Marine > Epipelagic | place: Germany:Helgoland, sampling site Kabeltonne...
CTCCCCCGGGGTCCTTCCCACCACCCTGTCTCCCTGTGCGCCCATCCTCCCTAGCACGTACCCGATGTACCCCTCGAAGCACCTCCAGTAAGTGGTGAGGACGATGTCCGCGCCGGAGGTGCCCAGCACGCCCTTCAGCCTATCCACCTTGTCCTGCTCGAGGTTGATCTGCGGCGCTGTTGCAGTTCGGTTCAGCACTCCGTCGATGTCGAGGAACAGGATCGGGACGCTCCTCGCGTCCTCTCCGCCGCTCGATTTGAGGGATGACATCACGGCGACGCGCCTCCCGGGAGCACGAGTCGGGGTACGTGAGCGGACGCGAGCGGCGGCACGGCGCGAAGAAGACGCGCGCAAAGACCAAGAGTCGAGCGCTCCTCGTAGGGCGGTCGTTGTCATGTGTCCGTCGCCGCGTCGTGCGGTTGGCTGTGTTCTATACTTGCTTCTTCAAGAGCCGGTCTGGTGTCCTGCCGGCCATGACCAGATCAGTTTTCCCAGAGGAAAGTTCCTCGATGTTTGGGCCATTTTGCCCACTGGTGATGACTCACCCGTCTTGGATTGAACGACGGAAAAACGTGTTTTGTTGGAGCGGGAGAAACAAACGCCTTCTTGCTGATGAGGTTTCAAGAATCGGGGGAGTCGCAAGTTTTTGGGATAGCTGAAATGCCAATTCCCGAACGCTTTTCACCAACCTTCGATTTTTAGACCGTGATCGTCGATTGTCGTGAACGGTCCGGGAGCAACCAAAACCAAAAACAGGCTCTGCTCGCGCACGACTTTTTGCCTCCCTCGTAAAATCTCGCCGAGAGTCTAACTTACGCGCTTTGGTTGGCGGCTTTGCGGTTTGTTTCCCCGCCCACACCTCGCGCGAGCGGCAGGAGCACCACCGTAGTCCAGCGGGGAAACCCCTCGCTAGCGACGACGACTGTTCGCCCGCCAGGTGTTTTTTTGACAACCCGAGAACCCGCCCAAACGCGCGCACGATATGGCCGCCCGGTCCAACTCCGAGGGGACGATCACCCGCTTCAGGTGGGTTTAAGTTTTTTTCACCCTCGAGGAGCCGATCTGACGTGCGCGCCGCGCGCGTATCGCGACGGAGTGCCCCTCAACGCGACGTCGAATTCCAACATTGACCTTGCCTCGTCTCCCGTCCCCGCCGCAGGTCGCTTTACGTCGCTTCCCAGTAGCGCACGACCAGAGCCAACTCACAAATTGCTGACCGGCAAACGAGAATCCGGAAGAAGCACCCCACACTCCTGCTGCGAGGTGGAGACGCGAGAAAAACACCGAGGCCAGCAGCGCTCGAAATCGTGCGCCGCTGACACTACACTCGCGTCTCTGAGAGAAGTCGTGAACAAACCCGTTCACGCCAAAGCTTAAACCTCGCCGAAGCAGCACACCAAAGGTCAAGAGCAAAAACAGCTTTTTTGCCCTAGAGTGCCATAGAAGACACATACATTAGCAAGCAGGAGTCCTCATCAAACGTCGGCTCGAAGAAACGACCGAGAGAACTCCCGAAAACAACATCAACATGGGCTTGGACGCGTTCCCAAACACGCTGTGGGACGAGGACCAGGCGGGCGCGGTCACGATGCCCGCTCCCGCGCAGCTCACCGCCGCGCTTGCGCAGGCCAACACCAACAAGCTCGTCGTCGGCGCGTCCTCCATCCCCGCTCCCGCTGGGTCGTTCCCCGCGGCGACGGCGGCGACCGTCAACCCCACCCCGAACTTGCAGGCGAATCCCATCCCGGATAGCTGGAAGCCCCACCCGATGGACCCGCTGCGGTTCGTCAAGCACGAGATCCGCCAGCTCCTCCTGTCTCGCGGCTCGCTGTCCATCGCGCAGCTCCCCGAGGAGTACCTCAAGTGCTACCGCAAGCCCCTGACGCAGGCCCTCAAGATGCTGGACTCCCAGTACACCCCTGAGAGCGCGAGGAGTGGCAAGCCGAGCGGCCGCGCGAGGAAGTCGACGCTCGGCGCGTTTCTCCGCGAGCACCTCACCGACATCATCGAGGTTCGTCAGCGGCCGCACGGGCAACACGAGATCGTCGCCACGGGAGCTCCCAACACGAACGGCGCCGGCATGCACAACAACGCAGGCATGCACACGAACGTTACCGGCGTGCAACAGGTCGCAAATGACCAGTACGGCGCGTTTCGGGCTGGTTTACAGCAGCAAACGTGGGCCCACCAGGAGACCCCCGAGGAGCATATCCGCGCTCTCATCCTCAAGCAGCAGCAGCAACAGCAGCTGCAACAGCAGCAGCACCTCAGGCAGCTCAGGAACGCACTGAGCCAGGCAACCGTGGGAGCGCCCGGCGGCATCCCCGCTTACGACTCTCCTCTGCCCTTTGACGTGAACGGACCCCTGATGGGGTCGCAGCAGGTCAGAGAAGTTCTGATGTCCGCGCAGGGTGCCGCTCTTCCCTCCCTTCTCAAGGGTGCCGGATACAACGTGGACGGCGCCAACCTCCCGGGTCTCGACTCGTTCGGAGCTGATGTCAACGCCAGCCTGCTCGCCATGTCTCGCCCCGGCGCCGGTTCCGACGCCCTCGCCGCCGCGGCGGTGGGTGCCCTTCGAGGAGCCGCCCTGTTGAGCCCGGCGGCGAGTGAGATCCCGGCGGAGAATCGCATCTACGTCACGTGGCGGGTTCCCTCCAAGGCCATCCCCTTACGGGTCGAGGACCTGTGGAGCTACTTCAGCCGGTTCGGCCAGCTCGCCTTCTGCAACCCGCGGCCGCTACGCAACTCCCACGCGCCCAGGCGCACTCCGAGCCTCTCCGGCGCCGGCTACGCCTTCCTCGGGTTCTCCAACCCGGGCGGCGCCGAAGCCGTCGCCCGGGTTCTGGAGCGACCGTCGCACGCCCTCCGCGGCGCCGAGATTCGCGTCAAGCCCTGGCGCGAGCGCGATGAGGATACCGGTAGTGGCGACGCGCCCGCAGCCGCCGTCGCCGCCGATGTGCCCCACGCGGTCGGCGATTACTACTTCCCCCACCCCGAGAGTGGGCTTCCCGTGCTCGCCTCCGCCGCGGGCCTCGCGAGGCTCGCGACCGTGTCAAACAGTGCCGCCAACTCCCAGGCGTTGGCGATGAACGACATGGCAAGCCTCGGGTTTGGATTGAGCTCAAACATAAGCCATCGATCCGCTTCGGATGTCGCGCTCGACTCTCTCGGATTCGACGAGACGGCCCTCTTTGGCGAGGGCTTCTTCAACATCGGTCCGGATGATTCTTCGACGAGAGCAAAGCTGGGCAACGGCCCGGCTGCTTCGGCGCAATACATGTCCTATCAGAACCAGCTCAACGCCGCCAGAAATGGTGGCATGTGGGGCGGCTCTGGGAACCGCATGTGGGGCGGCAGCAGCGGCTCTGAGCGCTCCGAGCGCTCGTCGCTCGAGTCACCCAACGCGTCCGCCGATCAGGCATCCGACGTTACTTTCCACCCGTCCACGTGGCAGTCCTCAACCGTGGAGACTCCGGTCGCCTCGGATGAAACTTGGACCGGAAGCCGCCTGTGGAATTACACGGGCGGAACCACATCCACCGGGTCGGGCGCCTAATGACGCCCTCACGTAACCACTGAATGGGCACGCGACTCTGTGTGTGCCCTTAACTCCTCCCACTGCACCTTGACCCGCGCGTACCCTCACCCTCACCGCCGAGGGGACGCGCATGCGGGGCATGCGTCGACCGGGAATGAAGTCATGAGTATCGAATACACGATTGTAAGTAAAGAAACGTACGCTTTTACGTCAACTGAGAGTCTCTTCTGAGTCCCAGCTCCGCCGCCGCGCATAGAGTCGTCGAGTCTCAAGTCTGTTTTTCACTCGACCACAACAACGCCCTTTTAATCATAAATGTGCGGAGCACTCGCGTCGGTAGCGAGGGTCCCGGTCAGGTTCCCCCACCGTGGCGCTCGTGTGAAGCGAGGGAACCCTCTACGCGCCACCGAGGCGCAGGCACCCGAGACGATGAAGCTCCGTGTCCTTGCACTCCACTCGTTTCGCACCTCTGGGTCGATCTTCTCGGATCAACTCGAGGCACTGGGAAACTGGCCGAACGCTATCGGAGACCTCTGCGAGTTCGTTTACGTGGATGCGCCTCACCCGGCCAGTGGTGAGGTGCCCAAGGATGTCGCGTCTTTCTTCGCTGGGCCTTACTTTGAGTGGTGGAACGCCACGTCCTTCGGGGTAGAAGGCAAGGAGGGGAAGGTTCTCCAGTACGAAGGTTTGGAGCGATCGACGGAGTTCGTGGAAGACGTCTGGCGAACCAATGGGCCGTTCGACGGTATCGTGAGTTTCTCGCAGGGCGCGACGTTCACGGGATTACTCGCAGCGATGGGGAAGGTGGAAGGACGGGGGCCGTTCGCGCCCGGAAAGACCGGGGAGCCGGGCGCGTTCGCCATCTTAATCTCTGGGATGAGAGCCAGAACGGATGACGCCGTTAGGCTCTACGACGCGGCGAGTGGCGAGAAGGGCATGGACATCCCGACGCTGCACATCGTGGGTGAGGCCGATAGGGCGATCCCCCCCGCGATGTCCGATCGTGCGTCGAAGATGTTCGTCGAGGAACGAAGAACAGTGATGCGACACGAGCGCGGGCACGTCGTCCCGAGGCTAGCCGGCGACAACCTCGAGAGCGTGAGAGCCTTCCTCCAGGAGCAGCTGTCGGCCAAGGCTAGATATAAGGCTGGAGGGACAGCCGCAGCGCTGTGATGTGCGTTGGTGTCTGCATCATGATAGTTGGTTAGCTAGCTAATGTTAGTCGAATCGGTTCAGTTCTTCTTCTTACGCTTCGAAGTTTTTCCTCCCCTTCCGTTTGCGTCCGTCGTCAATCTCATCTCTCGCGCCACAGCCTGGGACGGTGGGTGGAATACTTCCCACAGGTTCTTACGGAAACCCTTGTTGTATATGTTCTTCACCTCCTCGGCTCTCACCTTGGGCTTGCGTCGGCCCGTCAGCCTGCCCCAAAACGATTGGGGTGTTTCGACTGTTTTCGCCATCGCCGCCGCCTCTCCGCCCGTAGGACCGACACAGCCGACATCCGCCTCATCGAGGACGTCCAGTCCCTCGATACGTCGCGCCTGAATCTCACCGGCGGTGCTCTGCGATGCCGCCGCCGCAGCAGCCTCCTCCGCCTGTTTCTGCATGTATCTTTTCACGTACTTCCACTTGAACGTTTCGTTGGTGGTCATGCCCGCGTTGACGAGACGCAGGTGGTACACCAAGAAAGATCCCAGCGCGATGACCAGGATGATCAGGAAGATGTCGAGCACGACCAGGGGCGAGTAGTGAAACCGCAAGAACTTGGCCATGAGGACCCAGTCCTCTGTTAACCGCCTGGGGCCCCGCCGGGTGTTGAACTCCGCCGCCAGCAGCCCGCGTCGAGCGATCTCGCCGTACACCACCGCGGTGGACAGGTACGCCACGTACGCGCACAACGCGACGTGCACCGCGAGGAAAACGATGAAGTGACGCAGGTTGTTCTCCCCGATCACGTTGTTGAACCATCCGCAGTAGTGATCGAACTTTGCCACCCGTCGTTTCGTCGTGTTGCAGAACTTGCTCCTCGCCGGGACGGTGATGCCCATGGTTGGGCACTCCTTCGGCCTGTACAGGACGCCGTCGAAGGGATGCGCGCGGTAGTGAGCCTCGAGGTTGGACTCGTTGATCACCCCGGGGTCGGACCAGCACGTCCGCAGCCACTGCATCAGGCACAGGGTCATCACCGTGGGCAGGACGAACGCGTGCGCGGGATGCACGTAGAGCCCGATCAGATCCCACCCGTACGCGACGAACACGTAGTAGCCTCCGATGACCAGGGACAGGTACACCAGCTGCATCACGGGGTTTGCACGCTCGCACACCCAATGGTTTATGACCCCGAACACTCTCGTTCCCTTGTCCTTCCCCAGCGTCTTCCGAAGGCACCAACCCAGCCCCACGCACCACCCTTCCGTCAACCAGTAGTTAATCTTCGCGACGATCGTCCCTTCGAAGAGATCGCTCTCACCGAACAGGATCACGAAGAGGAAGAGCGCGGCGAAGATGAAGTACGCGCCTAAAGCGAACGACGTATTGAACCCCATGGCGATGCAGGAGGACCCCCAGGTTCGGTCCTCCAAGGCGTGTCACCAAACAGTGTGTGCCGATATTTCCAGATGCCACTTAGAAGGCGCACGACGATGCAGCACTTGCACGACCCGACGAAGCGGTGCCTGAACTGCGACGCGAGCTACGCCGGCCTGAAGCGTTGCCCTCGATGCAAGCAGGTGTACTTTTGCAACGCGACGTGTCAGAAGGAGGTATGGAAGGAGCACGTCAAGGTGTGCGTGCCCGTCGCAGGCGAGCCCGCTCAGCCTCCGCCGAAGCAGCAGTCGGCGGCGGCAGCGGCGAAACCGGCGGCCGCCCCGCAAGCGACCGCCGCTGTCCCCAAGCCCGGGGATCCCCCCGTGCAGAAGAGCCCCGAGCAGATTAAGGCTGATCAGCTGCTGCGCATCAGGCACGACATCCTGCCCGAGGTGGCGAGGCTCATGTCGGCGCGCGAGTTCGCCGACGCCGAGGAGCACCTCGAGGACGGCGTTGCCATCGCGTCCCAGTACGATGAGAGGGAGCTGCTGAACGAGCTGTCGTGCACTCTCTCGAAGTGTTTCCTGATTCAGGACAAGCACAAGCAGGCGCTGGAGGCCCTCAACCCCGCTTTGATGCACGCCAGGAGGGAGGGAGGGCCGGAGGCGATGAGACCCCACTCCATCGCCGCAGAAATAAACAAGGCGAAGGGCAACATCGACCAGATGCGGGTCGAGCTGAAGGCGCTCATGGAAGCGGCGGCGGAGAGCAACGACGAGCACGAGCAGGGCGCGGCGCTACTCCTCGCGGGATGTCTGCTCCAAGACGTCGGGGACCTAAACGCCGCGGTGCCGCTGCTCTCGAGCGCGGCGACGGCGGGTGAGAAGCTCGGGAACCACGGCATGAGAGCCGGCGCCAGAAACCGCGCGGGCGCCGCGCTGCTGAGGATGCGACAGTGCAAACCGGCGGTTGAGGCCTGGATGGACGAACTCAAGGCGCTCGAACAGGCGAGCGCGCAGGAGGCCATGGCGGCGATGAAGGTCAAGGAAGATGAGAAGGATGCCGAGAAGGAGGAGCCGAAGGAGGGGGTGAAGAAAAAGCAAGAGATGCCGCCGCTCGGCGACACGCGCGGACGCAGGTGCAAGGCGCACGGAAACATTTTCATGGCACATTTGCTCATGGGAACGAGACCCGCGGCGGAGATGCACCTGCAACACGCGCTCAGTCTCGCCAAGGAGCTCGGCAAGGAGGAGGAGGCGCGGGTGTGGCTCCAGTGCGGCAACTCGCACACGCTCGCCTCGGTGGACGGCAGCAACGACGGCGACGCGGCTGAGGCGTACAAGAAGTGTCTGAACCTGGCGAAGGAGGTGAATAGCCTCGAGCTCATCGGCGAGGCGGAGAAAGGGCTGAAGAAGGAGCTTGAAGTAGCGACCATGATTAGCGGTAGCTAGCTAGCTAGTACCTTCGAAGGTAAGTGGCAACGAGAGACGAAAGTTGTTGGCAAATGCATGCTATGTTGTCTTTACAAAATGCCGCGGCGGAGTATTCGACACCGCGTTTCGAGCTAAACACACGTTTAACATCGCCACGTCCCGTCGGGCTCCGGTCCCTCCTAATATATGATCAACTGGACCGGCGTCCGACTCGCCACCAAAGCGAATGAAATACGCTCACTCGACACCCACCAAACCCAATAAGCGCGCGAGCTAAATGCACATCGTTGCGCTCAAGGGTCCTAGTCGTTCCTGCGGAAGGAGCCACCGCGGCGGCCCTGGCCCTGGTTCATGGCAGCCTGCTCCTTGTCGGCGAGGGCCTGCGCGGCGGTGCGCGGCTTGCCCCCCTTCTTCTTGCGCGGCGTGGACTGCTTGCGCTTCTTGATGTCCTGGACGTTCTCAAAGTACCTGCGGCGGCGGGTCTGTGGAACAAACGTGGGTAGGGCGGCACGGTCAGCGTCATGGGTCACGGTCAGCGTCATGGGTCACGGTCGGCGTCACGTCACGCGTGTGGATCGAAAGGGGGCTTCACCGGGATGCGGGGCTCGGGTGGTCGCCCCGGGAAAATAAAAAAGATGGCCACTCCGGGGTATAGGTTTTTAGGGTTCTGGCATCGAGGAAGGGTGGACGGGACCGCGGACGCGACGAGCGCCGGCGCCTATCCGTGGTCGCACACCCCTCGAATCGATACACAGTACGAGATACCGACCATAGAAGGTATCTCGACCCTTACATCCCCACGAAAAACCTCGCGTGCGGCGTCGTGGCCGTGCTCCGGAATCGCACCTCGTTGATGTGGCCCGAGGACATCACCGCCCTGCGGAACCGACGAATCGCCGACTCCCCGTTCTCGTTCTCACCGACGGTAACCTGGAGGGAGGGGAATGAGAGGGATCAGGATGTCAGTCTGAGGTCACGTAGGTGACGAAGATACGTGTACGGAACCCCGGAGCCGACGTGCCGGGGCCAGCGTCGCGTCGCGTCGCGCCAAGCGCCGTGGACTCGACGCGGACCTAACACGTCATTTAGCTCTTGGGAGAGAAACCCGGCTGGGGTGCGGGGCCGGAATGCGACGTCACGCATCGGTCACGAGGCTCACCTCCGCCTGGTAAGAGCCCTTGAAGGCGAACATGTTGCCGAGCATGGTGATGACGTGGGCCATGGTAGCGAGTGCTGGACGTTACGTCGCAGGCGCCTCCGTTTGTGGCGACCGGAGCGAGGCACTCGCCTCTGTCTGTGGATAGGGCTGGTCGGACATGTGTTGGTCGGTTTCAATTTTGTGCAAAAAATAGCCAAAGGAGGATTGCCCGTCACGCAGTCAATTGAGCGGCTCCCTTCCGCGTGAGCGAGTGGTCGAAACCTCGCCGGGTCGCCTTGAGGGACATAGGAAGGAGATGACGCGATATGCCGACTACGGGTGCGTTCGACAACCCCCGCACCGGACCCTTCCCCGCGAGCGAACGGTGTCTCGTTTTGGCAGCAATTTCCCCTCCCCCGCTTCACCGCATTCCGTCCGCTGACCTTCACCCTCCCGCCGACTCCACGACGACGACAGCGACGAACCGACGACCATAGGGTACGATGACGATCTCCTGGTCGATGAATTCGCATCCGTCCGGGTCAAGACCCTCCTGGACACGTACGACTCGCGGTACAAGACGTACGTGAACATCGACACGGTTGTGCGATCCCGCTCGGGGTCCCCCGTCGCGGGCACGGGTTTGCGCCGGCGACCCCCGAGGCAGAAGCTCGCCGAGAAGATCATGTTTGCGCAGGGTGCGCCCGGAAGCGGCTGGGAAGCCACATGCGCCAAAATCGCCAAGGAGTACGGGTTCACGCAGCTCTCCGTGGATGGGCTCCTTCGCGCCGAGATCGAAGCGGAGACGCCCACGGGTCTGCACCTGATGGAGGACATGGAGGAGGGTATCCCGATCGAGACCGAGGTGCTGTGCTCGGTGGTGAAGGCAGCGATGGCCAGGGCTGGAACCGAGGGCAGATCACGCAAGTTTCTGCTGGACTGGTTCCCGAGAAACGTCCGCGAGGCGAAGGCGTTTGACGACCTCGTCGCGGGCATCGACTTTGTCCTCTTCTTCGACGTGGACCCGATGATGACAACGAGGGTCGAGGGGTGCTATCCCGTGTTGCGGGAGAGGGAGCCGAGAGAGGGAGATGCGGAGGACGTACTTCGTCGGCAGTTCGAGGCTTTCGCGGCGTCGCGCGGTCCGGTGCTCAACTACTTCAAGGGCGAGGGTATGGCGCACCACCTGCGCTGGTCGGGAAAGGAGGAGAGCCGCGGGACTTTGGAGGCGGAGGCGAGGGACGCGTTGGCGGTGGAGAAGGTAGAGCCGTTGCCCGTGCTGACGCCGGAGGAGTCCATGGCGGCTCACCCGGACGACGCGGTCGTGGACGACCTCGTGAACGGTCTCGCGGAAGAGGTGCACGAGCATCACCAAGATTTTTTGCTTGGTGGTACCCTCAGTCCTCGGTTCGCGAGACGTACGGCACCGAGCGTATTTTAGACACACTATTTTAGAAGTGGTGAAATGCAGTGATTTTTCATCGTATTGAAAACGTCTTGAAGACGTGGAGAGGCTAGGTCGTGATACGCCGCTCTCTCCCCCTTGTGGAGGTCCTGAACCTCGAAATATGTACCTTGATGTGGGCGCAAACCAAAGCTTGTAAAAAAAACAGCTTTTGTTTGCAATTCTTGATGGGCGTGGCCATCGATCGGCAACCAGGACATTTAAAAGTCGTCCTTTGAGGTCGCACAAGCGCCTTATTGGCGCGAACGAGAAGCGGTGGAGGACGCCGTCGGAGGCCCCCGAGACCATTAAAAATTAGGCCGGGAGCTCCTTGATGATCGCAGTCCTTGCCGCTTCCGCGGTAAGCGTGACGGGTCGCATATCTTGCGGTAGCCGCCACTAGCTTGTGTCGTCTCAGTGCTTGAGAGACATGAGAGTGTGTTTAGTAGTCGTACAGGAATATATACACCGCCACATGCCGTGGGACATGTACATGGCGGAAGATATCGGAAAGCTTGGTCTCGCCGTTTGTGCTCAGGCGGACAGCTTGGCCATCAGAAAGCTTGAAAAGTCTCCCTGCGCGGCGGCGGGTGGAGCAGGGGGCGGAGCCGGTGCGGCGTGTGCGGATTGCATCGACATCAGCCTGGAGCTTCTGTCGTTCTGCACCTGCGCCGCGGTCTTGCCTCCGTTGGGCTTGGCGACCATCGCCGCGAGAAGCTCGGGCGTGAGCAGCTGCGGGGAAGATCCCGCCTTGTGCGTCAGCGGCGCGGGCCTGGCCGGGACGGGCGCTGGGGCCGCGCTCTCGGGTTGCTTGGGGATCTTTAGCATGGCCATGAGGTCAGGTGCGGATGCCGCGTGCACCGCGGGCGCCTCCGCGCGAGTCGGCGGAGATTGCCCGAGCATCTGCATGATGGCGTCGCCCGCGTCCTGCGGCGGGCTCGACGACGGCGGCGCCGGCGCGGCGCCTCCCATGAACGTGGGCACGGGGAGCGCGTTCGGCGCGGGCGAGTTGCCAAAGGCTGGACCCGCCCATCTGTTGGGAACGTCCTTCTGCCCGGGCTTGGCGTTGCCGCTCGCGGGCCTCGCCTTGTTGTCAGCCTTGGGCTGTCCGTTGGCGAGGGGCACCGGGAGCTGCTGCCCCCTCTGGAGCACAGCCTTGGGCGCGGGCATCTGCTTTTGCGCCTTCCCGGGCTGGGGAGGCTTCTTCTTGGACTTTTTGCCCCCGCCGTTGGCGTTGTGCTGAGCCATGATCGGCTGCTGATACTCGTACGTGAACTCGGGCCCCTGAGGCGGGGTCCCGCTTCCCATGCCGTACGAGTTCTCGTTCCCGTCGTTGTCGAAGAAGGGCACCAGATCTCGGCCGAAACCGGGCATATCCGGTGCATTATCGCTCGGCCTCGCCTGCGAAGCCGCGACAAGGGCGTCGACCATGAGGTCGCCCTCGCCCCTGAACACCTTCGTCGTCGTCATCTCTCCCTCGGAGGAACCCTAAAAATAGTCCTCGGAAATTCCCGCTCTTCGGCTCTCTCCGTCTGTCCGCTCTCGCCGCACCGCGCGAGAGGCGACCTTGAGTTACGCGTTTGCGATGTTTCTACAAACGTGTGATCGACCGTGCGCTCAAATCCAAGCGCCGGCGATGTGAGTTGTTGTTCGCGCTGGGCCCCCTCGGGTCCTTCGACTCCGTGCCGCGCCTCGTAAAATGTGACGGGCTTCGACAGCCTGGCTGATTCTCGTTTCTGCTCGTTCCGATGTTGCTACCTATTTGCGCATACGATAGAGATTAACCCCAAATACGCCAACATCGTCGGCTATTTCTCATACCAGTTGAAGAATTGACCAGTCGCCAAAAAACAGCGCCTTCCAAACCATTCGATGTCATTTTCAACGGGCTCGCCCTTCTTGACCGACACCACGGAGGCGACGATGGCGCCTCGCCATGGCCTAGCCCTCACCCTAGCGCTC
>Ga0115571_1002535_pt1 | contig 11988 bp, 10 predicted proteins | sample COGITO_mtgs_1205_FD_87293 | JGI IMG/M metagenome (GOLD analysis project Ga0115571, IMG submission 87293) | Pelagic marine microbial communities from North Sea - COGITO_mtgs_120531 | ecosystem: Environmental > Aquatic > Marine > Epipelagic | place: Germany:Helgoland, sampling site Kabeltonne...
CTCCCGCGCGCGGCTGGGCGCGTACACGACGCGTACACAACTCGTACAGCAATCCACAGTTTGGTGTACACGAACCGGCTCTGGCCACCCGGGTGGCACGCCCGAACCAAACGAACTAGGCATTAGGATAGGCGCTGTGTTGGCATGCCCACGCCAAATCGGGACAACTTTTGGTTCGGGCGTGCCTCCCGGGTGGCCAGAGCCGGTTCGTGTACACCAAACTGTGGATTACTGTACGAGTTGTGTACGCACAGTGTACGCGTGTCCAACCTGTACCCCCCTCCCTCACGATTCTCCCTCCCGCTTCGCAAGTCGTCCATGTTCATTGGATCGAATGAAAGCTGATGCCGGCACCTGCGAGCTTCGCCCAGAAGCGCTCGATGTCCTTCTTCGACCGTAGAAGGCCGTTTGACTTCTTTTTTAGTGAGATTCCCGCGGCGTTGCACCACCGCTCGGCGCGAGATCCTTTGACGATTGAGCAGTAGGAGTCGCGCTGACCCTTCGTCTTGGCAGACGCAGTCGCACGATATTTAGCGTAGTACTCAAACCCTTCGATGACGACGCGCGTCGCCTGCAACTTTTCTGGACCAACACCGCAATGGGACCACTCCGAAGTCTTGGCGAAGTGGTCCTTGAGCATGTCTTCTGAGATAGGGTTTGCGTCGGAAATGCCGACATCTTCTTCTTGCACGCCCCCGGCGGTTGCCTCTTGTTCCATATCGTCGTCGTCGAGATCGTGGACGACGGGTTGATGCCGCGGTGGTGCTAGAGGCGCGGCGACCGGCGCGGCGACCGGCGCGGCGACCGGCGGGGCCTCCGGCGGGGCCTCCGGCGGGGCGGCCAAAGCGGCGACCGGAGACACGGAGCAAACGGATGCCACGGCCACTGTGACCGAAACGTTTGCCGACGAGGGCGCCGCCGCCGATGCCGCAGACGAGACCGCCGCCGATGCCGCCGATGCAACCGCGGCAAGATTGACGTGTACAGACTGCGAAATGTCGGTCGGAACGCCGATGACAACAGCTGGGAGTGGCGCGGCCGCTTCCACGTTCTCGGCGCGTCTCGCCTTCTCGACGCGCTCCTTCCACTGTCTGCGACGAGAAGTGAATTTGTCGGACATGAAGAATGACGTGAACGCCTCTTTGCATACGATCTCCAGCGTCTTCTTCTTGATGTTGTCAGCGAGGCGTTGCATTGCCAGGTTTGCGCGGCTGGTCGGCACGACGGTTCCATTATCACCCGGAACTCGTTCGTTGCCGATGAATCCATACTTCATCTCAATTAAGTCTCTTGTCGCATCGTTGAGCTCCGACCAGGTGTATGCGGTTATTTCTCGGTAAAGGTCTTGGTCTTCGTTCGCGAGGTTGAATGTATCGAACTGAAGGAGCTCGTCGAATGCGTTGCGCTTCCAAGCGAGCATCCATGGCTTTTGCGACACCACGCCCGCAAGTGTGAACGGTATGCGCATCGAAGTGCTGTTCTTTGCCATGTTGATCTGTGGGGCCTGTGCATACTTCGCAAAGCTCGTTGTCCAGGCGTGATTCACCAATCGTCGTTGCTCCGACGTCGACATCATATTCCCGTCGGCGTTCCGGATTGGGGTGTTTTCTGGAGCGGTGCCCACCGAGTCGTTGCACCGGGAGTTGGTGCTGCTCGGTGCTAACCCGCTTCCGGTGACCGGTATGGAGAAGGTGAGAGGGGGTGATAACGGCGTGTTCCGGGTTAGAATCTACTTTTTACCAGTGCACAAACGCAGCGCTCTCCACCCCTCGGCCAGGGGCCCCCCCCTCCCCCGCTCCCTCCCTCCACGAGCTCACAAGCACTGGGTGAGAGGTGGGGGGGGCGGCTGTGCGCCAGGTCAGAAAGAAGCCCTCGTAAGCACAGCAGTGGTGGGCAGCACCTGCGATGGACAGCGACTCGGATTCCTCCTCCTCAGACCACATGCAGGTTGCTGCGGCACCCGCTCCCACTCCCAATGCAAACAGAAAAGCGCCCGCCACCTGCGCACCGGGAGCGCCCAAGCCAGTAGCAAGGGCGGCGAGCCGCACGAAGCTGGTCTCGTACGTTTGTGAAGAGCAGCCTACGTTCGGAGACACCGACGACGAGTTGGGGATCGCAAAGGAGGACCGGATGCCTATGCAGCCTGCCAAGAAGGCCAAGATCGCCAAGAAGGAAAAGAAGGAGCCCGTGGCGCGACGCCTGTTTGTGTCTTCGGAAGGAGTGCTCCTCACCAAGGTCGACGAACTGGTATTAAACGATTATAACGTTGCAATCGTCCCGATGAACTACTCGATCTCTCACCGGACGCAACTTCCGAACGGTGCGCACTACATGGATTGCCACGCCTACCGACAAGATTCACCGGCGGAAAACTTCGACGTCGTCGAAACGGGAAACGCCTGGGAACCGGGGGCGGCGGAGCTTGCCGGAATCGCCGTTACTGCATACGAGATTGCCGAGTTCCTTGTGGAATCCGAACGCAACTCGGTGATTGTTGTCTCCAAACGCGGCAACGCGCCCAAGCTTCTCGTCGGCTGCGCCAGTCAGGTCGTCCGGAAGCTCGTGCCGCGGGGGGAGGCGGCTTCGATCATAGGCCACCAGGCCCCACATCTCACGGGCGAGCTCAAGAAGGTGTACGAAGCCTTTCCCAAGTGGACGCGCGTCACCGCGCCTCACGAGATCGTATCCTTTGCGTGAATCCGTTTGCACGCGCGTGTGTGTCCCCTGAGTGTGTGTCGACACGTTTCCGGTGTTCCGGTACCAGAAAACCACAACCAAATTCGCTAAAAAGAGCGTTGTACGGATTCGCTTCCGGTTGGTCCATACTCTAAAGAGTCTCTCGAGGGAGGGGGGGGCGTCTGGCCGGAGCCCAAAGCCACCACTTCTCTTTCCGGTTCCTACAGCAAGCACCGGAACAAATGGAACATCCGGAAGAAGCGCAGGCGGCATTGGCGAACCAGATGGTGTCGCGATTGATGCAGTCGGTGTACTTGACACCGGGCGATCACGACGTTGACGTGAGAGCCAGGCGCATCGACCACGCGGAGGCGTCAAATGCAGTTGGGGTGCTCTTCGAAATCCTCCACAGCCATGCTGTCCAGTCCACGCTCGTGCCATGGTTTGACGGCAATGCTTTGCGAATGGATGGCACGGATTTCTTTCCCGGTGCGCTTCTTATGGGACGCCTCTTCTCTTACGTTGCGCGGTTGATTGCACTCAAACACCCGGCGGCCGACGGCACGCTCATTCCAGTCGAGATCGACTCGGTATCCTACGCCGCACTGAACGACGACACGCTTTACATGCAAAACCTCGCGGCCGCAATCACGCGCAAGGGGTTCGGCGGGGTTGCGACGTGGACGGTAGAGGCAGAGGCCTATCACGTTTCAAGAGGGGTCGAAGCCTTCTTCCGTGGGTGTCTGTCGATCAACGTAGACGACTCATCGGTGGAGCCGACGGTCTACTTCATGGGTAGCGTAGCTGGGCCAAGAAACCTCTTCCTCCGTGGGAGTTCTGACCAAAGCAATGCGTTATTCGGCCAGCAGAGCAAGTCATTTCAATACCACATGCATCCGGGAACGCGCGACCCTGGCCAGCCAGTTCGCATAAACAAACCAGTGGACAAACAAAGCAAGGAGACGCGCCTGGCGTACGTTCGTGCCCACATCTGGAACGCGAAGGCGTATTTCGACAAGCGACTGGGGCCAACGCGCAAACGACAGAGGCCAAGTGGGATGGCGGCGGTCGCTGTGAAGGCTGGGACGAGTGGAATCCCGTCAAAGACGGTCGCCGAATTGGAGGACGAGCGTGACCAACAGCGAGCCGCACAGCGCGTAAGAGCACAGGCAGCGACGACGTCGACCGCTCCGCACAAGGCGGTGCAAATTTCAATATCGGGCATGCAAAGCTTTGACATCTATGCCGAGACGCCCCTGAGCGAAGCGACGTACGACCGATACGTAGTGGAGCAAAAACGTGTGGTGGCGCGCCTCTCTTTCTTGTTGACAGAAGCTATGAAGAAACCGTCTGTTGTGGTTCCATTCGTTCACGACGCCACGCCTATGAAAACGCTTTCAAATGAAGCCTTAATCGACAAGAGGGACAACTCGTCGCCATCGAGCGCGTTGACTTTGGAACCGAATTCCGCGTCTGTCACCCTTCTGGAAAGGTATACGACCATGAAGACCGTTCCGATCTACATGAACATCGGCTCCGATCACCGCATGCCATTGACCGGAACCCTGTTCAATGTTTCGGAGCATGCGAGCAACATGAAGCTCCTGTCGCGCACCTTTCGCGAGGTGCGTCGAATGACTACGCTGATGTATCTGCTGTGGGACAAGGAGGGCGGAGAAGAGCTCAAACGTGCCAAAGACAGGGTGTCTCCGAATGAGTCGTTCATTAGGCTGGTGAACGCGGGAAGGGACAACAACGGGTTCGTGTTCAATTCGTTCGATCCAGCGACTGGATACGATCCCAAGACGTCCTCTCGAGCCGATGCGGGCAACGACGATCCGTTTACGATTGAGGATGCAAAAACCTTATGCAAGAACCTGAACGTAATTCCATCCTTCAACCCGAAGGGGAAAAGCCTTGAACAAAAGAACGAAGAACGGGTGAAGAGGACTTTGCTCCGCGTCCCAAAGCTGTGGTCGAGTGGTATGGAGACCGTTGAAGATACTGGACGAATCGTAGGCCAGTATGCGCATGCATCCGCACACGAGGTTGGCGCCCATGTTGCAGGTGGGTATTTGTTTCATCGCTCTACCATGTTCGACCGGAAGGTCTTCGACCAGTGGAACTTGCTTTACGCCAAACTCGACATCGAAACGTACGACGCGGCTGATGTAGCTGGTCTGAGAGAGTACCTCGTGGCTTCAGCGATTCTAAATGCGGCAACACCCGGAACGGATGCGTTCAAGCGCCTGGAAGGGTGGTGGGACGAGCTTCGAGACACGTCTTTGCCTGCTGACGGCCCATTTGAACAACTAGTCGACGAGCAAGGTCCATCTGACGGTGCCGGTGTAAATCCCGTCGCGGCGTACGACGTGTTGATCAACTTCCCTAGAAGGCACTGGCGTGTCAAGGAAGGGCGCATTCCTGTCGAAGCGACCTCAATCTACCAGGCGGTGCGTGCGTTCCGATTGTGGAGGCGCGACACCGTGCTGGCTAACAATCGCCGTCTTGTAGCGACCGCAGAGCGCCCCTCTATCACCGACGATTTGAACCGCGACTGGTTCACCGACACTTTTGGAATCAGTCCAGGTGCATACGACGAGCGCACCTCCGCCTGCGGTGTGCGCGCCAATGCCATTTTGACGACCAAGCAAATGCCAAACGGAGACTATTCGATCAACCCCGAAGGCGCCACCAAGGTGTGGGGTGTCATGTTCGTCAACGAATTAATGCTCTATGAATTCGGCGATACCACTGGCTATACACCCGAGAATTCGGTAATGCACAAGGTCGAGTCGGTCTATTCCAAATCGGCTGTCGGTGTAGACGGAAACGGCATCGCCACGGCAAAAGCACAGTTCAAGGCTGTCGAACCGCACTTGGATAGCGTGTGGAAGCTTTTGGCGAAAATGTCGTCTGTTGGACTACTCAACGTCGACGCCCACATGGGAAACTACATGATTACCGAGTACGAAACATCCGCTAGTCCCAAGAAGATGTATGCGAAGGCGATTGACTTCGACCCGTCGTACACTACGGTATTCACAAAGGAGGATTTGATTGGAAGCGACGACAAAACCCCCAACCGAGAAGGCTGGAAGCCTCTTTACGTGCTGAACGTACTGATGGTGCTATACACGCTGTCTCAGGACATCACGCGTGCGAAACTGTATTCTCTACTCTTGAATGCAAACCAGGTCGAAGTGAACGACGCGGTGTACAACGATGGGAGCCTGTACGCACTCAAAACGGGCAGAGCGGACCAATTCAGAGGCATCGTGGTGGATACCATTCGCGCCCTCGAGCGGACGCCCGTGGAACAAATGTCGGTGCCGCAGCGTCTTTTGGCGGCGTCATGGCGTGGTGGCTTCAAAGGGATGGGCAACATCGACGACCTACGGCTTCCAACTGCCTTCTTCAGCAACGGTGATATACGCGGTGCGCTTATTAGTATCGCCGAAGCGAGGAACAACGACAAGAAACCGAAATATACAAATGCGGTTGTAGTTTCTAAGTCAGAAGCCGCTTCTGTAGAACCGCTTTCAGACTCCGACATCGACGCGGCCATTGCAGTTCTGAGGCGTCTGGACTCAAACGTGCAGTCTTCGAACCGCCAGGCGCCCAAAGTACCGACCGAGGGGGCCACGCACCTCACCCAAATGGAGTGGGCGATGCGACACAACCTTTTCGTACGTGGCTTCATGGAACCAGCGGAGTTTCTGTGCAGACAATGGTCGAAGCGGCAAGAATTAGTGTACTTTACACTCGATCGAACCAGAATGGTCGATGCGGACGACTGGGCCAGCACAGAGATCAACTCGGCTTTCATTAGCCAGCTTCTGGTCAAAATGACACCCATGTCTACGCGAGAATTTCACAGCATCAACTCTCTTTTCGATCACGACTACAAACGGTCTATCGCGCCAACCATGCACCACTGCGCGACAATCCGTGCAGACGGGTACCGGGTGATCGACCTACTGTACGACTACGTATTCTCTCCGACGTTTGGAAAACCCATGGGCGACGGCAAATCGCACGCCGAACTCTTGCCCCGAAAACCGGACCCGAATACGACACTCTCTGTACAAGTTGGAATGTCCCGGTGGCAGACATGGCGCACGCACGTCCCTGGAAACGGGAGAGGGCTTTTGAGCCTCCCTCTCGCATCCGACTCGTCGCCCTAACGGAAGCGTTGCGCGCGCGAAACGGTGAGGCGCCGTCCCGAGGGTAGCACCTCGATCGTGATGTCCGGGTTGGGTAATAGGTCGGTGTCTTCGAACTTCAAAAGCAGTAGCTGGTACTCTGTAGAGATTCGTTGTGAAAGAAAATTCTCCAACTCCACTTCCGGTAACATGCCTATACCCATTGCAGACGCCGCACGCACGAGACCCGACTTGGATACGCGCAGACGAGCGGAGACCGATTCCTGCGCCGTTATGACCGATACGTCCGTTCGCGCGTCGCTTCCAAAGAGCCTCGCCAGCGCCGCCCCTCCCAGATCCAAAAGGTCGGACGCGCGCGCTTCCGTCTGCTCCGTGGTGGAGATGATCAGCTCTGCGTCGGTTTCGGAGTCTGATATATCCACCATTCGCTGAAATTCCTCGTACGTACGCTTGATGTCGCCCTCGTCCACGCGCAGTGTGAGCTGCCGCTCGTCGAGCACTATCGAATTCGCTCGTACGCCCCTCATCGATGCATCCATGCCTCTTCCTCGTTACCCCCCGCGCGCGCTCCTCCAACTCCCCTCACAGCAAAACGATCTTATCGAACGTTTCGTTTGGCAGCGGGTTCAAAATCGTCGTCTGCGCTGCGCGGACGGGCCCCCCGCCCACGAAGCGTTTAATTCGGAGACCCTGTCCTTCACGGCGTCATCTTCGAGGTTATAGCTGTTTTTGAGGTAGTTCAAGATCTTCCTCATGTACCCATCGCCTCCTCCAGACGGAATCACCCTGTTGAAGCCGCGGATTGAATATTGGAACGCCTCGGGGACTGCAGTTTCAGGGGCGTTACCATGGTTCACGATCGGAAACTTTCCCTCAGGGGGCAAGCCACCCAAATGAACGTACTCGGGAACCTCTACTCGCGGGTCAATATTGAGATACGAGCAGAGGCCTTCCAGCGTTCCGTTCGCGGCCATCTGCGACCACTTTGCTACCGCGTTGAGTGCGATTTCTCTCATGAGCAAATTGCGCAGCTCGATGGGGTACGCCAGCGCGGAATTCAAGAAGAGCAGCGAGTTGACAAAGTACAGACAGTCTTCGCTGGTACGTTCATCTTGAATTGGGCTAACGTTCGCAAAGAACACAAACAGCGGATCGAACGATGCGATTCTGACGCTGTGAAAAGAATTCGCATCTCCCTCGATTGGCTTGCAGACGATGTTATCCGAGTCGATGCTTCCTACGATGTATCCTATTTTGGAAAGCGTATTCACAATTTTAAGCATCTCATTGCGAATATGCCACTGTTGGATCTCGGTGGCAGCTGCGGTCAACAGATTTTCTCTTTTCGCCAACGGCACCCAACCGCCTTCCGTGATCGAAACGACCCCATTTGGTGTGACCTCTTCCTCACCACCGACAGAATAGTCGACAGATTCCGAAAGAAACGCACACTTAAGTTCGGGGGAGACGCCGTTGCTTGCCATGTACAGCATCAGCTCCAGCTCATATTTCTGGCGAAGCTTTTGAAAAGGCTTATCTCTCATCGATGCCACGTCGATGGGATTTTTGTGATGGGCGCGCACGCCAAGGCGCTTTGTGGTACTGATAGTCCTGTACTGGCTATCAAACATCGCGGCGGCTGCGTGCACGTACTTGTCGTATCCTTGTTGCGACGGATCAAGCGGGATGTCAAAGTAGCAGACCCGGGAGTCGCACCTTACTCCGAAATCAAGCCCCGAGAAGACCATGTAGGCACGCTCGATGTTAGAAACGATTTCTTGAGGCGAAAAAGAGTATTCACCATAATCAAACCCATAGGCCATTGGGGAGGTAAAGATGCGTATTTCGGGTCCTTGGATTTTCAAGAAGCGTGCGCGAATTGAGTATGAAGAAGAAGCGAAGAAGGTGTTTCCTTCCTCCACGAACGCATTAATGGCACGAGCAATCTGAAAGTGCTTAATCTCATAGACGGTGCTGTTATCCACGGTCTCATATTGGCCGTCTTCTTCTCGAGAGAGTTTTAATGGCGCTTCATTGTCAAGAAGATCAAAAACGAACACTCCGGTGCTTTTAGACCCCTTGTTTAGATTCAAACCGGCCAATGACGGGAGTAGGAAACGTTCGAATTTGTCACTCATGTATCTAACGAACGTCCACTATCTACAATGCTTTCGCACACACGGGTTATCTGAACCCATTGACACGTCGGTCCCATGTGCCGCGCCTCTCAAACAGACAACTCAACTCACACCTTGGGACGCTTTCCGGGAGCAACCGGTTTCTTCTCTCCCACGTGCGCTGGAAGCGTGGGTAAATTCTTTCGCTTGCGCCTCTTCTCGTCCGACGACGGCGCGTAGCATCCCATCACCTCAATCAGCTTCTTGAGCGGACCTTCCACGCCTTCGTTGGTGTCGTGGGCAGTCTCCTTGCCTTCGAGACGCTGCTCGTCCTTATCCGTCAACATGTCGGCACACCTCGCATTCTTGACACTCATCACCGCCTCCAGCCAGTCCTCGAGCGTGTTTCGGCCCTCGAGTTGCGCCTTGACTTTTTTGACGATCCACGCCTCGACCTTGTCGCCGTCGCCCGGGTGCCCCTGTGCAATCGGCCGCTTGATGCGGCCTTCCGCCTGGTCTTGCAGCGACTGCGACATTGGCAGGTCGAGCTGGTACTGCACCACCGCGTTTCGTCGCCCGTCCACGGTCGTTGTGCACTCGACGTTCACCGCCATGCCACACGCCCCTCGCGTGGCGAGCAGTATCGAGTCGCTTGGGCCGTCCTTGAACGCCGCAAGCTGCTTGTCTCGCCCGTGGACGCCTCCGTGGAACCTGAAGATGGCGCGACCTGGGAACGCGTCGCGAAGGTACAGTGCCAGCAACTCGATTGGGTCGCTGAATTCGCACAGGACCATGGCTCGGCGATCCTTGAGCTCGGCCAGGTCGTCGATCAACGCCTTGAACTTGGAGATCGACCCAATAGGCACGGCGGCGTGGGCCGCCGGGACGTCGAACGGCAGAAGCCGCCCGAGCGGCACCTCGTCTCCGTCCGCGTCGGTGGTCATAACCACCTTTCCCAACGAATCGAACTGCGGGTCCTCGTGCGGATTGGACGCGCGCTCCCTTGGACGCTGGAAGCAGAGCGGCGCGATCGTGAGGCGTTTGCAATGCGTGAGGAGGCTGAGAAACCGGTTCTTCCACATGTCCTTTTTTGCGCGTCGAGCCGGGTTTTCGGGCGCCTCCAAGAACGCGATGAGCGCCGTCAGGAACTGGAACGTTGTATTGTGGAGACGTCCATACTCGGAGAACAGCACCGAGCTCTCTTCGGTCGTGTACTCGTGCGTCACGTCCTCATAGGTCGTGCTCGGCACGACCGGTGCCTTGATCGGAACAATCATGTGCGACCGAATACGCCTCGACTCTTCCTTGAACAGCCGCTTCACGGAGGGATCCGGGTTTTGGCGCGTTCGCTCCAACAGCGCAAACTTTGCCGATTGGTCGTGTGCCGCTCCACCGGCGTGCCCCAAACGCAAGAACGAAAAGAGCTCGCCCGACGAGTTGACGATCGGAGTTGCGGAAAGGCCGAGCACCAACGGTCGCGAATACGCGGCGATCGCGTCGAGCATCATGTACTGAGGTTTCGTAGGGTCGACCGCCTTCTTATCGTCGGTTGGGGGTGACCCGTTACGGAACTCTTGAAACTCGTCGAGGATCAGCAGATCGAACTTTCCCAAAGCTCTCGCGGCAGTCTGAAACGCCCAGCGGGTCTCATCGTCCGTGTACTTCTTGCCGCGCTTGTTGATCAGCGACGCCACTGTAGTACCAGACTTGTCCGTCTTGACATCGCGGTCCGGAAACGTCGCCTTTAGCCGGCTGGTAGCGTCGGCATGCAGCGTCGCGATCGACGTCACCAGAAAATGCACGCCCTCCGACTCATCGGAATCACAGAGCGATCGCCACGCCTTGAGCCGTTCGATCCGAGTCTGGCCATGATACAGACACGAGCGGTCGGCGTGGCCCGAATCGGCCAACTCCTCAAGCCACTGGTCGAACACGACGCCCCCACACGGCGGCACGATCACCAAAACCCGCTTCTCGCCCAACTCGACGGCGGCCGCACCGGCAATGCAAGTCTTGCCACATCCGGTCCCCCCGTACGCGATCACCGTGCGTTGCTTGGGGTACGTGTAGGTTCCTCCATTGGAGAGTGCTACGGACGGGCGCGTGCCGCGAAAGTACTGCACGATTCCCGACACTGCAGCGAGCTGGTTCTCACGAAGCTCTTTCACCATAGAAGATCGACGTGCTTTCTTGACTCGCGACCGTGTCCTATTACCAGTGGCTGACAGAGCCGTGCGTACCAATCGACGCTACGCTCAGCCGCCCCCCCTCTCCAATCCTACACTCCGCCGACCGGAAACGGGATAAGCTGGGACGGGGCACACATTTGGTACGGGACGCGCATCCTAGACTCGAGTGCGCCCATAGCGGTGCACCGTGAGGCGCGTCTCGTACCGCGCGCCCCATGCCGCAGTCTTCGGGAAACGAAGCGACGGCAAGCAAGTCGAGCGGCAGCGATTACCGCCAGCGACTCCTCTCCGAGCAAGACCGTACGCACACCGGACCCCTCGACGAAGCCGAGGACAGACCCTATTCGTTCAGTCTCGCAAACGTCCTCTCAGTTGGCCGTGCACGCGTCACGGACGCGTCGTCGGAACGCGCCGATCGAACCCATCAGCCAATACGCACCGCCGATACCGGGCGCCGAGTGCGCATCGTCGACTATGCCAATTCCGGAGCCAAACCGACCGGTTGGTTCGGGGCCGCCGCGTCGTCGGGGTGGCCATGGGCCGCCCTCACGCTTACGCTGGGTGCGGTGTACATTGGAAGCCAATGGACGACCGATCAATTCCAACAGCGATCCAGTGCCGACGCGGTCGCAATCGTTGCCTCTCGTCCCAGCCTGCCGCCGAGGCCGCCACCCGGCCCTTCCACTCCCCCTTTGCCACCACCACCGACGCTGCCGCCTCCGCCGCCGCCGACCCCGCCCGAGCCTAGCCCCCCGCCTCCAAACCCACCACCGCCCGCTACGCCTTCGCCCAGCCCGCCGCCACCCATCCCCAAACCTCCACCCGATCCGCCGCCGCCCA
>Ga0115571_1002541_pt1 | contig 11968 bp, 7 predicted proteins | sample COGITO_mtgs_1205_FD_87293 | JGI IMG/M metagenome (GOLD analysis project Ga0115571, IMG submission 87293) | Pelagic marine microbial communities from North Sea - COGITO_mtgs_120531 | ecosystem: Environmental > Aquatic > Marine > Epipelagic | place: Germany:Helgoland, sampling site Kabeltonne...
GCTATTATCAAAGCTGCTACACCATCTTCCTTAATCATTATTGACGAACTGGGCCGCGGAACCTCTACCTATGATGGTTTTGGCCTAGCTTGGGCCATCTCTGAATATATTATGCGTAATGTGAAGGCACCCTGTCTTTTTGCCACGCATTTTCACGAGCTCACCGCTCTCCAAGGACCTCTAGGCGTAGCGAACTATCACGTGGATGCCAGAATGGATGAGGAAAGCGGCAAGTTAACAATGCTGCACTGCATTTCGCCAGGGACCTGTGACCAATCTTTTGGCATTGAATGTGCGGAATACGCGAAGTTCCCTCTGCAAATTGTTAAAAAGGCGAGGGAAAAGGCGTTTGAATTGGAAGACTTTTCAGGAAGGGCAACTGCAGTCCCAGTCTTTGACATGGTTTATTCGAACAAGGCAAGTCAAATTGGCATGAAACGTATGCCTGATTATAGACTGCGTAAAACTTTGGGACGCAACTTCGCTGAAAGAACCTTGACAGCTAAGCTCTTTCTTGACAATTTTTGTGCAGTCCAACTGGATCCCCTTTCAAAAGATGGTATCATCCACAACATGAAGCGCATTAAAAGGGAGCTGGTAGCAAAAGAATAACGGATCACTGTCGAAAAGTTTAAATAAAATAAAATTTTAAAAAATGATTTCACTACAAGCAAGTAAGGATGGACTCCACATACAGCAGTAGCGGACGATAGATTTTTTGAGATAAAAATTTCAAAATGCATTTGAATTTTCCAAGCGCGGAAATTACTCAGTCTTGCTTGGGTTCAGGCTCATCTTCCTTAAAAAGTCGAACATCTTGAAAGTGATGGGCGCAATACTAGAGTATCCGTCAAATCCATTGTATCGGATACCTGCGTTAACGCATTCTTGTTTGATGATAGGCTGCATCAATGGATATAAATTATGGGCAACACCCGGGAATAGGTGGTGCTCTATCTGGTAATTAAGCCCACCAGATAGAAATGACCAGAACACATTACCCCAGGTTGCGGAGGTTTCAATTTGCCATCTGCCCCAATCCTTTTGGGTCAGATGTGACAATTGTTGAGGACGGAGGCCATCAAGATTATGACTCACCATGAAGAACCAGCACAAAATGAACGAGCCAAAGCAACCGTACGCAACAAATGGAGCCCAAATCTTATCCCAACCGTGAAGGTACACAGGAATGCCAAGAGTGATGCCAGCGTGAAAGAACTTGCCGACGACATAAAGCACCACTTCGATGGGAGTAATCCCATTATACTGGACCCCAGGAGATGCCTTATGTATGAAAATATTGATAAAGTCACCTATCTGTGCTGCAAGGTAAAGCAAAGGCCAAATGAAAGGGGTGTATATTGGTTGGAAAGTATGGTACCAGGACCAAGGTTGGCTTTCATCAAGGCGGATCAGAGGAAAGGATGTATAGACATCCTGGTCTCTATTGACATCGTTGCAATAAGAATGATGAGAGACGGTGTGGTGGTAGCGCCACTCAAGGCTTGATTTACCTATAATGACATCGCTACCAAACCAACCCCAGAACTGGTTCCAGTAAGAGCTCTGGCAAAGTCCACCATGATTGGCAGTATGCTGCAAACCTGTGCCGGACCAGTAACCCGCAAATCCTAGGAGCAACCCTGTCATAATCGATGGGTACGCGACGTAGAAACTGAGGGAGGCAAAGAAATATGCCGCTACTGCTGCTATGTCCAGCAGGCAACCACCCCGTCCTGTGGCTAAGCGACCCTTGGTTCTTTCCAGGGGCGCCAAAATTTCGTCACGGATGCGCTGTTGGAGTTTCCGATACACCGGCGAGTCGAGTGGAGCGGGAAACTCTTCATCCGGAAAAAGAGTAGGACAGTTGTCAACTCTCGGGAGTGTCTTGAGCACCTTATCCACGACACCGTTGCGGATGTGGTGGCTTTCGAACAAGATCGTTGCGTCACGGCCGACAGCAAGCGCGAGTAGCTGAGCTCCACCGGGATGCGATTCGGCGAAACCCGCGATGTCGTAGACCTTTGAACGCAGGTAATATCAAGAATAAATAGCAGGTCAGGACGAGCAATTGCGCATCTTAGACGTCCACGATTCAGCAAAAAACTCCGGAAGGGAAGGCTCTTTTTTTGGGTGTCGAACTCGAATGCTCACCTTCCCGCGGATTTTTGTCAGTTTCGGGTACCCGCTCGCTTCTTTACATGTAGAGCTCTTCGTGACTGGCGACGCGTCGCCCCCTGGCGACGCGTCGCCACCCTTCCCCATCTTCGGTTTGTTTTGTGGCGGTGCGCTTAACGTTGACACCAATAAGTGGCTTGTCCTTCGCAAACGTCATCAATCGATCAGACAAATTAAATAAAACGGGACTCGTCGAAAAATAAACCTCTCAAATTCCTCTGGCCTCTCAATTCCTTCGCACATTCTGATGGACCTCTTGATTTTGTCACAACGACCCAGCTGCTAGAGAACACATACAGTCAGAAGATTTTGGAACTTTGAGTTTCGTTTCATATTTTATTCGGCATAACTCTTTTAGCCGGTCTCATCACGGGTCCTTTAAGGGAAAAATGTCCGGTCCAATACATTGATATTATTATACCTTATTTTTGACTTCATTCGTTAATTTAAGATTGTCGGTTTAGCGCTACATAGTTGATCCTTCATTGCATGAACCTTGAAATTTTGACTGATGATCACGGGGGCAATAATATTATTATTAGGCCTCGGCGATGCCGACAACCTAGGAACGGATCCTCGAAATCACGTTATTAGTTTACCTCCACCTCGTTCGTTCATTCTTGGAACGTTCAGAGTTTAATTTAGATAGAGTTTAAGATCTTAAGATCTCATATATTTTTGGTTTATTGGGTCTGTGCACGTTTATCGGGTTGAAAAGTAAATCAAATATCGAAAGGAGAACTCCCTTTCAAATTGGTCTACGTCAGCCATACAACGGTCTTTCAAGCCAAAGAAGCAGGACTGGAAGAGACGGGATTTTTTTTCTGAGAACAAAAATGTCAAAGGAGTAAAACAGAACTTTGCTCCCCCGATGGACGCCTCGACACTCCGCCTTTGTGCTTCGTTCTTTGCCGGTGTCGCTGCTGGAGCTGGTTTCGTGATATGCCATCACGCAAGGGCGAGTTATTTTAGAATGAGCACGAGGGGCAACACTCTTCCTTGTGAGCATCCATCGTCAAGGTTGTCTTCAAACAGATCCTCAGCCACTGCCGTCGTAGACGACGAAATAGTAGCTGAGCAGTTCACTCGAAACGTTCAATTTTTCGGCGTCGAGTCGCAAAAAAAAGTCACCGAGGCATTCGTCGTTGTCATTGGACTTGGTGGAGTCGGGAGCCATTGTGCACACATGCTCCTACGCTCCGGCGTTTCGCGTTTGCGTCTTGTTGATTTTGACCAAGTCTCAGTTTCCTCGTTGAATCGTCACGCGCTGGCTACTCGTAGCGATGTTGGAACTTCAAAGGCAGAGTGTCTCAAGTATCACTTCAAGAGAATATATCCAGAGGCGCGCATCGATGCTAAGGTGATGTTGTACGATCAATCAAGGGAAGAAGAATTATTGGGAGACTCTCCTGATTTCGTTGTGGATTGCATCGATAACGTAGAGACGAAAGTCGACCTGCTTGCCGCGTGCGTTCGCCGAAAGATCAAGGTGTTAGCTTGTGGAGGAGCCGGAGCAAAGTGTGATCCCACACGAATAAGGTTCGTCGATATCGCAGAGAGCGTCGTTGATCCGCTCGCCCGTGCCGTGCGTCATCGACTAAAGCGTCAACATGGAATAGAAGCTGGTATCTGGGTACTGCTGTCGACTGAAAAGCCAAGATGTGATCTGGTAGGCCATTCATCAAACTTGTTTTCAATAGCTTCTATATGTTGACAAGTCAACTCAAGCCATGAAACACCCTCTGCACACTCACAAACACAGGTATCTATAGATTCTAGCGAGGGTACTGTGATGACCGACTACCAGATGCTACCGAATTTCCGGATACGAACCATACCTGTATTCGGGGCACTGCCAGCAATTTTTGGGATGGCCTGCGCAGCTCACGTTGTTACGCATCTGGCTAGACAGACATTTGATCCAGAACCAGTGCTTCGCATGCAGAAAAAACAGTATGAGACCCAATTGGATCGTTTGCGTGATCGAGAAGATGCCAGAGGAAGCAAAACATCTTCAATTGCAGTTGATATAGAGGTTAGTTTCCTACAGTCCTTCCATGTGTACGATGCGGCGTCTACAAGCCTACGTTTCGGCGCTCCCCTCTCGTTGTAAATTGCGTTCTACCTCAACAACTCAACATTCCAACATTCCATGTGTGTAGGATATCGTATATCTCGTCAAAGATGTTTGGCATGCTCGCAGTGCGCGGGCACAGACGGCTTCGAAGAGTAAAGGGATGTGGCGTAATACCTCTGGATTATGCCTGACGCGTTGGGATCCAACACGTCCAGCATGTCTCGATAATCTCATACTTCTGACTCTTGATGAGGCTGATGAACACGACACAGAAGTTTGGGGTACATCTGATGATTTTTCGATGCATGGAAAAGGCCTGGAGACTTTACAATTGCGCGAGCCTGGATTCGCATCATCAGTTGAAACTAAATTTGAGAGAGTGCGGGTGGATTTCCATCTTTCAAAGATACAGCTCTCACCGGAACCTCATCGATAACACATGGACTGCTTGCTATTTAAGGACTGGCGTACATGTTTTCAATAGTTGACCTTTGATCGCTCGTATATTCGCTCCAACACCCTTTTTGCTTCGCACGCAGGGAAATTTGTCAAGTCGTAGTAGTGTGGGGCAATCTCAATCAGCCATTCTCCCTTTGCTTCAGTGCAAATGCGAATATAGTTTTTTGTTGTCAAGACAAATTCGTTGTACATGACCCATTCAGGTTTATGATCTAGGCACGTTGACGGGTGCAGTGTGACCATCTGATTATCCTTGACTGTCAAGTAAGATCCTTGCCTTTCTAGATGTGCAACTTGCATGAAGTAGCCCGATAATATGGCTCTGCGGATATTCAAATAGTAGTCTCTACTTGTGAAGTCCGTGGACACGAGTGACATATTGAAGCGAGATGCAATGCGAACCAGCTGACTTCGAACGCTGTCTGCAGATTTTATCGCCCGGTAGTTCATGTAATTATTATAACACCATTGAGAGTCCTCGTTATTTTGTTTAAAAGCATGGTATGCATTAAGCAATGTCAAATGGTCTCCATCGATGTGACTGAATCGGGACTTTGCTTCATCGGCCTCGCCTTGTTGATCTCGTGGACGGATAAATGGATTTGGAACTGACAACATTGATGTTATTGTGAAGATTTCATTGCTGCATCTAAACTGCGGCGAAGCACAGACCATCTTTGCCAGTTGAGGATCAAGGGGGAAATCACTCATTACCGTGCCAATTTGTGTCAGATTACCGTCATCGTCCAACGCACCTAGATAATTCAGAAGTTCAAGTGCACGCATCAGGGTCTCTGGAGCAGGGGGGTCCTTTGCGTAGGGACCACAAAAATGCCAAAAATGAACAGGCCACAGCTTTTTAGGCAATAAAATCCATTTAAGGGGCAATGTCGTATTGGAGTTGAGAAAGAAATCGATTTCTTGAACTATGCTGTGAGAGAAACATGCCATGAAGTCAAAGTGCACAAGATCGTCTATTCCGAGCTTCTTAAGTTGCAGCACCACTGAACCAAGGTTTGAGCGAAGTATTTCTGGGTATGTTTGTTCTTGCAAATCTTTTTTGAAGGAACCTTCGGTGTACAGACGGAAGCACTTCCCTGGACGTGTTCGACCAGCTCGTCCTGCACGCTGATGTGCAGATGCGCGGCTTATGGGCGACACAAGAAGGGATTCAACTCTGATTCTGGGATTATAGACCTTCTGTTTGGCGAAGCCTGGGTCTATGACATACACGATCCCGTCAATAGTCAAGGAAGTCTCAGCGATATTTGTAGAGATGACAACTTTGCGCCCTGGAACACCAGATGAGCCGTCACGAGGTGGAGGCGCGTCATCAAAAATACGCTGTTGCTGCTGAGGTGGAAGACTGGCATATAATGGAACTACTTTCACGGGTCCAACGCGATCGCCCATATTTCCAATTTCGCGCCTCACTTTCATGCAAGCATCTTCGATTTCTTCTTCACCTGTAAGAAAGATCAGCACGTCACCCGGAGGTTCGCAAGAGTGTATTTGAACAGCCGTGCGAATCGCCGCCTCGAGGTAGTCACGTTCAGGGTTTTGAGTGTAGAAAATTTCCACAGGATACAGTCGCCCTGGCACCCGCATCAGGGGAGCCTCGAGAAAATAATTCTGAAACTTTTCGGCTTCCAACGTTGCCGACATGACCACAACCTTTAGATCAATTCGCTTAGTGAGGACTTCCTTTAAAAGACCAAACAATACATCTGTCGCCAAAGTGCGCTCATGCGCTTCGTCGATGATTATGACGCCGTATCGCTCGAGTAATGGGTCCGTCATGGCCTCACGAAGGAGCATACAAAACGCAGGGACAATCACCGCAATGATATAATGAAAAAGAAATTATCGGCAGCAGACCTCAGAACTCGCATACACGTAAATATGAACGATTTATGATGCAAACAAGCAGGCGCCGCCCCCGTTTCTAAATAATCTTGAGCAGCATGGACACGGGCCGGCTATAGATCCTTACCCAACACAAAAGGTCAATAAAAAATATCCAAAAAAAGTTTATCGACAGGTTGAACTAACTTGAAGTTTGGGGAATGGCACATGTCACCTTTCACCACTTACCGTCGGTGGAGTACTTCAGAAAAGTCTTGGACCCTGTCGCTTCCTCAAAGCGAATGGAGTATCCGACTTCCTCCCCGATATTCACATCCATCTCATCTGCAACCCTGCGGGCGACGGACATGGCCGCAACGCGGCGTGGCTGTGTACACACGCACATTTTTTTAGACAGGAAACCCGAATCGACGACAAACTGTGGAATCTGCGTCGTCTTCCCAGAACCAGTTTCACCCACGAGGACAAGGGTTTGATGGCTTCTGAGCGTCTGCGCGAATTCCTCCTGCTGTCGCCAGACCGGAAGATCGCGCCGTTTTCTGAGTATCTCAAAGTATTTCGCCGTGTATGGTCGACCCGTGTAGCGGTTGGTGCGTGTCAGCTCCCCCGCGAATTCTGGCGGGTCCGCGGTGTCGTCCGCTTTGCGTGACTTCTTAGTGGCTGGCTCCTTCATGGGTCTTGATTGGTCGATATCCACTATCTTCCCAATTGTGCGCTTTCACAGGCACCAATAACCTCAAGGACTGCGGCTGCTCGTAAGAGTAAAGGTATATATGTACGTGCGTGGATGGATGGGATACTAAAATGATTCGTACGAAGATAAGATTAAGATCTTAATTACTTTATTTTATTATTACGAGTTTCGCCTCGAAGTAATAATATTAATATGATATCATAATATATATATATGGTATTTTTCAATATTTTTCACATATATATATATATATAGAATATTTTAATAATATATATAATACGTATAGATATCTATACTTGTATATGATAATATATTATTAAATAATAATGTTACGGTAGGTGCCTCTTTCTTCATTCGCAGGAAAGAAGCTGTCACCATGGGTGCTAAGCGACGGCAAATAACGACACAAGACGGCAAAGTTGCACTCAAGGATGTCAGAAGGACTCGCGCGCGAGGAATGAAAGAAGCTGAGTATGTTCGCGTTCAGAACGTCATCATGGTTGCTGTCCCACGATGTCTTTTGCCCCGTTCTCTTTTTCTCATGTTTTTCTTCGGCAGGCTTTCTTTCTACTGCTCAGCTGCGCAGTCGTCGCCGCCGTATATCTGTACGCGCGACACTTTAATGTTGCCGCAAGCTATCGCGTACAAGCTAAGCATGCCAAGTCGGAAATAGAACGGCTTCAGTGGGAAGCGAATCCTGATCTGGAGAAGGGTTGGTTGATGTTGTCCAGGCAACACGAAGCAAGTATCAACTTGTTAAAAGTGATGGGTACCGATGACCAGATTTCAGCCCTTACAGCATTCTGGTACAAAATGCCAGAGACTGAGCGTTCAATGCGCTTCGAAAAAGCACGAAATGCGCTCATAACAGAACCTGGCATGGCCCCTTTACTCAAATCTCAGGGTCGCGACCTGACAGACACGCTTGTGCCAGAGATGTTTGCTGAGGAAACATTTGCGAGTGACCCGAGCCATTTAATGAAGTTATTGAATCTGCTACTGGATGGTCAGGAGAATACTCAGAAAACGTCAGAGGACCCCGGGGTAAGAAAGGGCAGGCATGATGCGAGAGATATGTATCGAAGCGCGATCCTCTCTCGTTTTGTTGCTAGCTTTCTTCTTGACCTTTCAGTGGCCTTAGCTGCGGTCGAGCCGCGGCCAGGAATGGAGAAAGCGATACTTAGGGAGCAAGGACATATAGATACTGTCTCCGCTGAGATTTAATCATTTCAATGTCTTCACGCAATATTTCTGCCGAAGATTGACTTTCGCAATACTTAGGATATGTCCTCAATGTGAGTGTTGCATCTGCTTGAGTCGTTGTCTCGTGGTTGTGGTGTCCCCGTACCAATGTTCGAAGCAAGCTAGCGAGTGTTCAATGAGCTCTAATCGTCGAGGCAAGTCAATTCCGTTGCGAAGCTCTTCACGCGACAATGGTTCATGTCGTAAGTCAGTTGTTGCACACTTTTTCCTGAAAACAAAGGCCAAACTGATCCGGGGAGAACTTTCTCCTTTCGCGGTGCAACTTGAGCCCCAGTGCACACTATTCCCAGCCCATGCGAAAAGTGTCCCTGCTTTCGCTGGAGCCAGTGCTTGGACTGCTTTTATATCAAACGTCGGCGCACTTGATGCATCCTCACCATGCCCGCCTGTTGCATCCCCGACCTGAGGAACCACATACATGCATCCATTTTCCAGGGTCACATCCACCAATGGAAGCCAGACCGACAAAACCCTAGGATTTCTGTCAGTTTGTAAGCTATCCGAACCAAACACATCAAGGTAGGTGTAGTCGCGATGCGGTTGTCCAAAGTTATTCCCGACATATCGTTTTCCCTCACGATCATTCGAAGGATCAAGCTTAAAAGCTGCCAATGTGGGTTCGAGAACAACCGCGTCGTTTGCACCGAACATGGTCTCGGCTTGAGTCCACAGACGCTCTGTGACGCTCCATGCCAGATCGCACATAAAAATGCACACTGGCGGCCATCCGGCTGAAACTAAACGACGGACACCCTCTGCAAGCGCGTTAGTGTCAGTTTCTGGCACGACAACCCCACCCCAGAGATAGCCGTGTTCCTTAATTTCGTTCATGTATCTGTGAGTGTCTGTCTTATACGTCCCGACCTGTGAATAAGTTGGTGCCGTAACAGGACAATTCCCACATCCGAGCTCATGGCCAAGAAGTTGTTGCCAGTAACGTGCAGATTTGATATCATCCCAAGGAATTTCTGGGTTTCCCTTTCCGCCATTGATTCCAACCACATCCAAGGCATGGTTCTCCTTGTTGATTGTTCTTATCGATGGGTATCTCTGTGACGCAACGTCATGATTGGCCGTATCAAAGTAAGAGATATTGAAGACATGATTACTAGTAATAAGACTCGGCAAAGCCTTCGGATGAAAGCGAATGTTGCTGACGGAATCCACCCCATAAGGGAGGTTGATCGGATACTGTGACTCAGCCAGTGTTAACAACGCACTACTCTTTGGCGCATGGGTCACATTTGGATGCCAAGCTTCAAAATCCGAGTAATGCAAAGGCAGCCGGGGATTTCTCATGCTTACCTGCAAAGGACAACACATGACTACGCCCCCTGCTGAGGACACACCTTCAAAATGTTGCATTTCCCACTCCAAAGACCCTTGCGATGGAATCTGTCTTTCAATACCAACTCTAGGCTGCTCGGTGTGGAACTTAGCATCCTTCGGTTCAGAATATGTTGGATCACACAATGCAAGTGCTCCAAATGATGATCGGTACCATACGCAGCTAAAGGCCGCTGCCAGCTCTTGAAGTCTCCTGGATTGCCTGACAATCAAAGCTACGACACCGAACCCTTGCTCAGCATTAACAACATTTTTAAGCAAGCTCTGGAACTTATGCACGTGAGGCGAACTGTAATTGATTTGATCAGGCATGTCCCCGAGCACTGCTATGTAACTGATGCTGTTTGGAACAAGCTCGAGGAAGCCTGCCTCAGAAATTCCCGACCACACCCTGTATCTACCTTTGAGAGAAGGTTTGAGCAGGTGCGACACGATTGTATCAGCCCCAAGCGAAGGGCAGCATTCATCGTCAAAGTCTAAATCAAAGAATTCCTTTCCGATCTTCACAACTTCTAAGTCTGGTTCGACAACATCTACATGAATGCCAGGAAAATGCTTGCACAAAAAAGCAGGGACAGCGCCACACCGCAATCCAAGTATCAAAACTCGTGGCGATTCCGAATTTTCCCATTTGCGGGAACTGAGATAAAGCATCAATATCGCGACAACAGTGGCATCCCGCCAGCTATCGAGAGCGTTGCCTGGAGATTCGTTCGGATCAAACTCACCCTCAACAGAACCATTGAACCCTGCCCATGGACCCCGGACCAAAACCCGAGTATACTGGCCAACGTCCCCTTCCTCGACAGCCATGTCCATCACAGTTAAGGAAGACAAACGTTGTGAACCTGCCGGCATGTGATGCAGGACATGAACTGGCCAATGCGGCGTACCTGTGGTGGGATCTACACCCTGAGGTTGAAGAAGGCTGATCACATCGACAAGCGTTGCGGCGACCCAGTCACCTAAAATATTCGGTAGCAACGGCGGGACCGACTGCTGCATCCCTGACTGCTCGTCCACAAACAAAGGTCGGTTGGTGACCTCATCGTAACGCAGGTCCCATCCCTCGTCTGCGAGAAAGGACGCGGCGACGTTGGCAATTTCTGCAAGCACTAGTAGCGCAAAGTCGCTCGCCTGTACTACTGCTTCAGTGTTTTCCGGGCACACAAGCGGCTTGAAGCTATCATCACTATCGCGGATAACCGCTTGAACAAGGCCGAGAAGCGGGACGATGGCGCCAGCTTCAACCAGAGCGCACGCCCACATTTCACCACGTTCACCTTTCTCGGACCCGCCGACAGGAATTTCGAAAAGCAATTGTACTGCTCCCGCCCGGGTGTGGGGATCCTCATTTGATAGAGCCGCCACAACTTCCCCTAGCGCATGTTCCGGAGTGCATGCGGAGCTCCACATGCCCTCCATAACTTCCTCCCTTCGCATTTCTTGAGCCTTCACCTGGCGTGTGATTCTCTAATGCTTATCACAGAGGTCGATTGCTGCATGTGAAAAATATTTCTTTGAGCGAATTCGTAAAAATACGTACTCTTACAACCAAGTATCATACATACATATATACATATGGTGATTCTTAATATTCGGCATAGCCGCATCTACACTATTCGGAAAAGGGTTGACTGTAAAAAATGTCACACTCACCTGGTATCGTTTATCAAACGTCATTGCGTATGTACACGTATGTGTTATCCACTGACTGTATGTGCTATCACTTTTAATATCATATTAATATGTATGCAGGTGAAAAAGAATAGATATACCTCCATCATCATCCTTTATTATTATTCATATTTCAAGGATTATTATTCGAAGATATATTTAAATGCAAAATACTGGCAAAATCGTACGAAGGTAAGATTTATGTAATAAGAAAACACGACCCTAAATGTTTGGTGCGCAGCGCGTGTCGGTATAAGGAAGATGGTCTAAGCAAAGTATCCACCATCGTTGACTCCTTCTGGACTCGTGGTCGGACCGGATTTCGGTCGGTTGTAATAATTTAGGGTCGCGCCTTCCTCGACGTCGAACCGGAGGGGCTGATGGGGCGATTTCACGTATCGATGTGA
>Ga0115571_1002544_pt1 | contig 11959 bp, 8 predicted proteins | sample COGITO_mtgs_1205_FD_87293 | JGI IMG/M metagenome (GOLD analysis project Ga0115571, IMG submission 87293) | Pelagic marine microbial communities from North Sea - COGITO_mtgs_120531 | ecosystem: Environmental > Aquatic > Marine > Epipelagic | place: Germany:Helgoland, sampling site Kabeltonne...
GGAACAGACCAGAAAGGATACAAAAAAGACGGCAAATGAACTCAAAAGGCTACCAAAAGAAAAGTTCGGCTGTTCTGCACCCATGCCATCACGTTCGAAACACTAGTTTGGGCGACCGACTGCAAATGGCATGTAAGGTGACCCAGAGATTGCTCATACCGAGAGCTTCTGCTTTGTAAGTCGTGGTGCCTGCAACATACTCGTTTGAGATGAAGGTGGGGATCCAATCGAGGAACTTCCACACCCCTTCGAGAGGTTTGGCTTCCATTGGACCGTCGGAGTGTGTTCTAAGAAGAGCGTTCTCGATGTACCCCAAGGTGTAAGCGTCTTCAATAAAGTCTCTTATTTCGAGGCATTTGAGCAGAGATTTCATGAGAGCACCAAGTGGAGCGCTTCCACTAATATAACGCTGGCAGTAAAGAATATAACGCTTCCTTATCATACGGGCTGAATGCTTCAAAACCGGAAATAAATAAATTCGGTGGGGTGGTCGGGCCGTAGGTATAACATGGCAAGTAAACTTAGTGCCATTACCGGACCCCATATCCAGCCAGGAGCTTCTGAAATCTTAGTTCTAAAACCACCATATTTACCGCTCAATCCATGAATGATGATGAATGACATCACTAAAATAAATGTCAAATATTGGACATTAGGCAATACGCTTCTTCCCGATGCAATATCAAAAGTTGAATCATACCCCACGAATCCTTTCATAGCAAAAACTAACATTGTCCAATCTTCAACGCGGAAAATAAGCCATGTGAAGAAGACGAACACCTGAGTAACAAACCAACCCGTAAGTAAAACAGGAAACTTAAGATATTTATTATCGAAGAGTGACCTGATAGATTTCTGCTTAGATAATACTCGGTGTACGATTAATGCAATACCATGGACAAAACCCCATAAGACAAAATTCCAAGATGCTCCATGCCATAATCCACCGAGGACCATGGTAGTCATCAATGCCATATAGAGCCTCACCAGGCCTTTTCGAGAGCCGCCCAAAGAGATGTAAAGATAATCTCGCAACCATGTCGATAGAGAAATGTGCCATCGCCTCCAGAAATCCTGAGGTGATCTAGCAGCATACGGCGTTTTGAAATTCTCAGGTAACTTGATTCCAATAAATATTGCAGAACCAATCGCAATATCAGTATATGCCGAAAAGTCGCAATATATTTGAATTCCAAAACATAATGACCCCCACCACACGAGTGCTGTGTTTTGGAGATCAACTCCCTCTATGAAAATAGAATCAACATGGGCTGCCATATTGTTAGCGAAGATTATTTTTTTTACGAGACCATAAACAATAAATGTGACTGCAAGCCTAAAATTACGCTCATCAAAGGAAAGTGGTGATTTTATTTGCTCAAGAAAATCATCAGCGCGTACGATTGGTCCTGCTACAAGTTGGGGGAAAAAGGATGCATAAGCTGCGAAATCAATGAAATCGTCATAAGGTTTGTACTTCGATCTGTAGACGTCAATTGAATAAGACATGGTTTGGAAAGTGTAAAACGATATACCAACCGGTAGAAGTAATCCATATGGGTCTAAGTCCGGCATCCAAAAAAACTTCAGTGAAACTAAACTATAGGTCTGAATGATCATATCAAGATACTTGAAAACCGCGAGTAAAGCAAGATTTACGGCCAGAGTGAGCTTAAGCAGAAACTTCTTTTTTTGCTGGTTTTCTGTTGCAAAAATTCGTTTCGCAATAGTCCAATCCATAAGAGTGCTGATTGCTAATAAAATCACATGCCACCCGGAGGCTAACCAAAAAAAGAGATAACTGAACAGAAGAATGATGCCGATTTGAACTCTTCTTTTGCCACCTGAGAAACTAAGAACGCCCACAATCACACATGGTAAAAACCAAGCATAATAATCTGGGGAAGTGAAGTCCAGGCTAATCACCTGCCTGGAACGCAATATCAGTTGTCAACAAAAGATCTGTCAAAACAACGCCATCTTCTCTCATCCACACATCTAAGCAATGCGAACCTTGGGTGAAACTATAGCCGATTTCATCACCATCGTCGCCTTTATTGTACCATGATTTAGACTTATCCATAGTGAATAAACCAACTCCACGGGAACCTGTATCCAGTAATTCTCCATCAACTCCTAACCAGATTGAATCTGAGTTTCCATCGGAAGAATTACTCTCTATCCAAAAGTAATAGTATCCGCTGGTTTGAATTTCAAAGCAATATTTCAGATAGGGGGCATCATCTAAATTTCTAGTGCTCATACCATTGTTTGGCAATACTGTAAGACCTGTTTTTCCGCTTTGATTCCACTCTATCCAACTGTGCTCGTCTAGAGAATTGCTCCCATTCAGATTTAATGTTGGGTTCTGGATCTCTATCGAGATTAATTCATTTGAGTAGATGTAGTTCGTGGGTGGCAATTCGATAGGTTCCTCGTAAGATTTTACAATTTCAGGCCGTTTCAATTTTGCCGTGAGAACCTTGTCGATTTTGGGCAGTAACACCCGTGTGAGTTGATCTTCCCCTAACTTAGACATGTGGCTGAAGTCGTTGAAGTAAGAATCATTTCCGAACCTTGAGTCATCCAACAAATCTACCACAGTTAATTCTTCACGTGCGGAATAATTCTCGATAGCCTCGCTAACATAATCCCATTGATCAACACTAAGCCGTTGCATTAAAACTGGATTGTAGGGTAAAGCAACCAAAACAACCTCAATTTGGTTCTCAATTGCTTGGTCAATAATGAAATCAAATGCTCTATGATTTTTGTTATAAGCTCCTTCTGGGTTATGATATTTAGAGTTGATATAATTATCGAGCTTTTCCCCGTAAAAGACCTCCAACGTGTTATCATTTAGTGGTTTTATGCGTTCTAAATAATTTGTAAATTGTGGGGGTCTTCGTAAATAATCATCATAAAGGTCTGAATCAGAATGCGGGGCACAACGTACATTTGTTAACTTTTCATCGCAATCCCAACCGGTGTTTTCTTCCTCAAAGCGATCAATCAATGAATTTTCAACTGCAGGAAAAGAATATCTCGAATATCCCTTCATGCGTTCTCCGATTTCATCTTCAATCAAATTCAAATCCTCAGTTTCCATGACTTGCAAATACTCTTTGTTTCCGACAATGGGGCTATGATAGATTACAGAATTTATTTTCTCCAGACTATTTGTATCTAAGGGAGTGGGTAGAAAAGAAAATGTGTTCGGGCCTAATTCTAACACAATAACATCGGGTTTGGCGGATATCAGTGAAGACAATTCCGGCAACCGCAAATAGGGGTGCTCCGATGCATATCCTAAGTTATAGAAATTAGCATCATCATGAACAGAATGTTTCTCCATGTCCAAACCATCAAATGATTCTCTCATTTTAGATGAACCCCAAGTTACTACGGAAGGAGCACTATCTTGTGAAATATAATCGTAGGCCTCAAACGTGAAATGATACCGCCCCAATTCCATAACGCTTCCGTCAATCAATTTGCGATCGACTGCGTCAGATAAAATTGGATTGACTAGAATTAAGGTGACTACAAAAGAAGTAATTGCAGAACAATACCATCGAGTAGTTTGGTTCATTATTATACCTCACGGCATACCAACTGCTGATATTTTCCAACCTAATTCTTTCATTTTGTCTAAGTTTAAAACTCGACGGCCATCGTATAGAATTGGATGTCGCATTTGGTTTTTAAGAAGCCCCCAATCTGCATCCAAACATGCTTTATGCGCCGTGACTAAAATCACCAAATCATACCCTGATGCATCGGCAAGTGATTCTACGACCTTGACGCCTTCAAGCAATGTTCCATCCAGGTGTGGGTCCCAAGCGCTTACATGGATTCCTTTTTCCATCAGTGCTATTGCTAAAGGTTCTGCTGGTGTTTCTCTCGGATCTCCTACTTCGGCCTTGTAAGACCAGCCCATCAATAATACCCTTGCATTTTGAGGTAAAATGCCTGAGGAATTCAATAAATCTATGACAACAGAGGCAACATGCACTGGCATGGAACGGTTGACTGCTCGTGCTGCTGAAATTAGGTTCGCTGGCACACCAATATTTGCCGCACGCTGAATCATGTAGTATGGATCGACCGGAATGCAATGGCCACCGACTCCAACGCCCGGGGTATAGCGATGGAAATTCCATTTTGTTGCTGCGGCAGACAATACGTCCTCTACATCGATCCCAAGTGCCGGGAAAATGCGAGCAAGTTCGTTGACCAAAGCAATATTGATGTCGCGCTGAACGTTTTCTATGACTTTTGCTGCTTCAGCAACTTCGAGTTTTCCGACATACCGAACATCTTCAGTGGTCAATTTTGAATACAATTGAACAAGTTTAGCCCCAATTTCTGGATTCTCGCATCCTATTACACGGGCAACTTGGCGAACACCGTGTGCTGCGTCACCTGGATTAAACCGTTCAGGGCAATATGCGAGTTCTAAATCTTCACCAATAACAAGACCCAATTCCTCAACAATGGGTAGCCAAGTCTGTGCGGTGACACCTGGGTAGACCGTCGATTCAAGAACAACGATGGTGTTTGTGCCTTTTGGAATTGCTTCGAACACAGCACGACCCGCTGCTTCAACATAAGACAAGTCTGGTTTGAGATCGTGGGTGATTGGGGTTGGAACAGTCACTAGGACAACGTCGCAATGGGGTACAGCTTCCGCGGTCGATGTAGTAATGTTCCATCGTTCAGTTCCAGGAGTTGGCACAATGTCATCAACATCTGGATCGCCGGTTGGGTTTTCGCCTCTGCGCACCATGTCGACTGTTCGTTGTGAAACATCGACCCCCCAGACATTGAACCCAGCGTCATGAAAGCCAATTGCGGTTGGCAGACCCACATAGCCTAAACCAATCACTCCGATTGTATGCATGAACTTGGGAAAGCAGGTCCCTTCTTGAACTATTTGTACCAACAGTGCCAACGAGTAAGTAAAATCAATGCGTCGATGTAATACGAATCGTTGTATTGATAAAAACTTCTGATTTAGTAGTACCATGGGCGAACCAAATACCGCATACAGTGCATTATCACCCGTCGCCCCGGCAACTCCATTTCTTTCAAGCCCTTATGATTCGTTTCGAAAATTGTTGCAACATCGTCATCTCGTTTTTGGATTGGTACAACGTACCTTGAGAAACAGGTATAGAACTGCAGGCTTAGGATATGTGTGGTTAGTGCTAGAACCTCTTATGCTTGCTATCACATATTGGTTTCTCTTTGTAATGTTGGCAGGAAACCCAGATGAGATGTACCCTATTTGGGTCTTAATTGGAATCATCGTTTGGGGGACATTTGGAAAGTCTCTTACTGGGTCCGTCACTTCGATTTCGAGTAATTCCCAGATGATAAACATGGCTTATTTCCCCAGGATCATTTTCCCTTTCTCTTCCACGCTCAGCAATATAATTACATCTTTAGGGAGTAGCCTCGTCTTGATTCCAATCATCTTTTACTTTGATACACCTATTACACTGCATCTTCTTTGGGTACCACTTGGAATCATAATGGCAGGTTTAATGGGTGGTAGCTTTGGTCTGTTTTTTGCGCCAATGAACTGTAAACAAAGAGATGTTGAACACTTGTTCAGATTTATCGTAAGAGCGGGTTTTTTCTTTTCCCCTGTAATGTGGACTGCAGAAATGGCTCTTGAACGAGGTAACTTAGGAGAAATGGCATTATGGAATCCAATGGCAACACCCATCACAATGGTAAGGCATGCTATTGAGGGGCATGCTCTGGAATTACCCTTTGGAGTGATTACCGCTAGTACTTTATTTCTATTTGCTTGTTTAATTTTTGGAAGCATGATTTTCACCATGAGTGAAAGTAAGGCGGTGAAGTATCTATGAGTAAACCCGTCATTTCTGTACAGAATGTCTCGTTGAGTTTTCCCCGTAAAAATGGGGTCCTTGGATGGGTAAAGTCGTTGTTCTCCGAAAGAAAAAGCGATAATTTCCAAGCTCTTCGAGACGTTTCATTCGAGGTTCAAAAAGGAGAAGTTCTAGGGATTATTGGCCAAAATGGCTCAGGTAAATCTACGATATTACGGGTCATAACAGGCATCCTCCCCACTGATTCAGGGAAAGTTCAATCCTCTGGAAATCACACATTGCTCGCCAGCCTTGGCACGGGTTTTTCCGCTCATCAAACTGGACGAGAAAATGCAATCATTTTTGGAATCATTTTGGGCTACTCGAAGCAAGAAGTTTCTGAAAAGATGAATGAGATTATTGAATTCAGTGAACTTGGCCCATTCATCGATGAGCCAATTCGGACATATTCTGCCGGAATGAAAGCAAGACTTGGGCTAGCGGTAGCTGGTGCTATTTGTCCTGATATTTTACTCATTGACGAGGTATTAGGCGTGGGCGATCCAAAGTTTAGGGAAAAATCAAAGAAACGGATATTAGACATGGTTGGCGACGCGGGGACTGTCGTTTTGGTGAGTCATTCCTTTGGTTTGATGAAGTCTATATGCAATCGAATTATACATATGCACAAAGGTGAAATCGCTTATATTGGAACTCCAGAAGGCGCTATTCAGTCATATTATGATACGGAGGGTTGAGGGTGCATTTAAGATTGAAATATACTGTGGAAAACTCATATTCCTTTCAAATTGGAGATGCGGTGCGAGAATCTGTTTTGAAGCCCTGGAAAATTCCTTTGCTCCCTATTAATTTAATAGGACGGCATCGCAAAATTCAACGAAACAAAATTATCTCAAATCCCGAATCAGAGTTTTTGTTTGTGATCGATGTAGGCAAATTTACGATGGGAGAAGTAGAGCAGTTCCAAACATTTTTGTCATCAATTTCTAATTCAGTTATATTTTATATCGGGGAAAAGAATATTGACGGTGCAACTCATAACTTTCCGTCTCCAAATTCAACAGACAAGAGCCCCCAAGTATGGAACAGAGACCTTGAACACCTGCTTGAAACAATTGTAGTGTCTTCGAAACCCGAAAAGTTTGTTTTCATTGGTCCATATCCGTACGCAGGCATTATGTCATTGCTTAGGAAAGTTGAACCGATAAAAAATACTGCCTGGATTTCGTTGCGAGCTAAAAAAACAACTGTTGACGAACGGTCTCAAAGATTTGGTTGTTTACTAGAATGGCCTGAAATGTCTTCAAAGCCGCTACCTTGGAGAAAAAATCATCTGTTTATTTCTAAAGAAATTAAAGGAAAGGTTTTGAAATCTATTAAAAAATATATGAACATGTTTGATTTAGAGATTGGCAATGAATCAAGTTCAAGGGTACACCTTAGATCTCAAAGAGAAGAAAGTGTTTCACCAGATTTCCTGACTTTTGGTGGTTTAAGCATCACCATTTATGATAATGAACATATGATGAAGGAAATTATTTCTAGTCCTAGCAACCAAATACAACTCTTTTCAGATAATTTTACACTATTTGAACACCAATTAAAACCATTGTTGCACGATATCAGTGAACAAAAATTCCCCGGAGCTAATACGACATATGTAGAAGAAGAAGCATGGGTCAAACTTTACTCTTCTTTTTGATTGTATATCGCCAGATTTTGTAATCGATTTACTTCATCATTACTCATTGGTTCGGACACATCGCTGAGTTTCTTAATGTACTGAGTACGCATGTATTTAGGGATGAAATTTGGTGCTTTGGGGTGATAGCGATTCAACCAATCTACATCAATATCTAAGATCTCCTCAAGATGGGGGAATCTCTCAATTAAATCTTGACTAAGCAAAGGTAATTTCTGTATTGCGTAGATGGTTGAAGCTGCTTGCTTCAAAGGCTGTTTGCTCAAAAACGAGATAACTTCTTTAGACAAATTCACTGGTTCGCCTCTGAGGGAGTTTTTTCTGAAGCATTTCCAACAAATCCCACACACTTCTCCACTTATCTTGGAACGAAGGCAAGATTGGGCAAATCTTCCATTTTCAGTTTGTTCTGAAATTTTAAGATTGATTAATTCAGATATACCTGCGGTGGGCAGAATTAAATCTAGGCCCGCTTTTTTGAATATAGTTCGATGATGTATCCAATACCAAGAACGTTCGAAATCTCTTCCTTGATGTCCATGAAATAAATAAGAATTTTCAAGAGGCATGCCATAAGCCACTCCATTGATTGAGTAAAAGTCTGCAAGCAGAATGATCATTGTTCCTACTGCGAAATCTGTTGAGAAACCGACACCTTTTCCATAATCCAACCTTATTTGTTCATGATTACTCTTAACACGAATCACCGGATGACCTTTTTCTTTCAAATCCTCTAACATCACAACTGCATTCACGTGTTCAAGTACAGATTTGAATCCGCTTCGCTCATGATACATAACCAAGGTATTCTTCGGCATCAATGATAAACAAGCGTGCGAATCTACACCTGCAGAATACGAAAGGGCCGCTCTAAATCCTTTTTTTCTGGAGGGTTTCCACCCGTTCAGTATATTTTTTTCCCACGGAGACATCAATAAATAATGAGCCAATCTGAATAAATCTGGATGCGTGTTCTCAATTCTCCAACCAATGGGCATTTCAAAATTTATACTACGCTTAACGGCCGTAAATGACAAAACACGGCCTTTTTGCTTCCATCGTTTACTCACGATGTATGAATCTTGAACCTCTATTTCTGTATTACCAGTCGTATTAGATATTTGATTTTTTACTGATTTGAGTAGATTTCTATCGGCAACTCGAGTACCATCGTGAAGGAAATATGTCCAATCATTCACTCTCTCCAAAACCTCCATCATCTGAAATTGTAATTTTTCATCTATTTTGACAGATTCCCAAATGGAAACATCATCCTCTTCGGGTTCAAAAGGCGTTAACCAATTTGTCAATCTGGGGATGGATATTATTCCGACTCCCATCTTCTGGCAGGTAACTCCTACATGAAGATCAACCATTCGATTGTGATCCCATTGAGTATAGTCAAATTGAACCTTTCTTTTGTCGTAAGCCATCGTTCCAGTACCGATAACATGACAAGGTATGTGTGAAGAGGAGCCCCTTGAATAAAGATGAACTCTCCTCTGGGTGAAATAATCATCTATTTTATCAATTTTCACTCCTATTGGGAAAACTACTCCATGAAGTCCAACGCATATTTCTCCGTTGAAACGATTCACTTCTCTGATCATAGTTTCTACGTAATCTCGAGGATATCTTAGGTCATCATCCGCTAAAATGATGATTCCCTCTGGTGCCAAATCAGCGGCAGCAAACTTTCCTATGTCAGTGAGGTTATTGTCCTTGGCTAGGTGAATGACAATACGGTTATCATCAGGAAGTGGGGGGGGTAGTTCACTTTCATTCACCCAGATATGAATTTCATCGGGCATTTGTGTTTGATTCAATAGAGTTTCAACGGTTCTTCCAACGGTAGCAAATCTTCCTGGGTATGTTGCTAAACATACACTTACTTTGGCCTCATCTGTTGATAAATATTGATTTGGGAGTTTAAAGAATCTTGAGAGCAAAGAAGATGTACAATCTGGTTTGATGATTTCAAGCCAATTTGGGAGTTTGGATATAGGCAAAGGTAGGTTACCATGTCGGTGAAACCCTTGGGGCAGTGAAAAAGGCTGGTTGCTCTGTAAGCATCTGGACATATTGAAGCCAACAATATCTTGGCCCATTCTGCGATGCCATGTCCTAAAAGCACCTGCGTATTTCGCGCGTTGGCCCACAATGCCTCTCCATCCAAAACCAAACCGACCACCTCCTGTTAGAGATTCGTCGTGATAATATGCCACGTATGCCCCTACAGGAACATGATTAATTCCTACTCGACCGTAGATTAATTGTGCTCGTTCCAATAATTCAGAATCAGCAGAGATTCGAACTGTATCAAATCCTCCCAAAATATCACGGACAATGTCAGTTCTCCACAGTCCTAGCATACATTTTCTAACAAAATAAGTTCCAATCATCGCCAAGTGTCCTGATTGATTTAACCTTACATAGGAGTCCACTGCAACCACCGCTTCTGGATTTGAATCAAGTCGATTCAATGCCTTTTCAATCCGTTGTGGATGGGTCCAATCATCTGAATCCATAAACAAAGTGAATGTTCCTTTTGTGACTGTCAATCCTTTATTTCTAGCCACATAAGTGCCTGAATTCTGTAGAAGTTTTATTATTCGGACTCTTGAATCATGAGAGGTTATTTGCTTGTACATTTGGTGATCTGTGTCAGAAGAACAATCATCTATGAGAATCAATTCAAGATTTTTATGAGTTTGGTTCAAAATAGAATTCACTGCCGTTTCAAACATAGGATTCATCTGATGCACTGTCATAAGGACCGTTACTAATCGCTCATCATCTGAAAATGGTAAAGTCCCACATTTCAAATTTTCGAGTTTGAAGCTGTTTTCCTTCCAAGAGTTATGCAAAGGAGCATATCCGTACTTCTTCAAAGAACGATTGACATATCTAAGGGCCTCGGTTGGATTGGTTTCCCTAAGTATTTCATATGCAGTAAAACATGCGTTTGCTTCGCCCATATTTAATGGTCGATGGATTGCTTTTATTGCAGCACTCGGTTCAGAAAGCTGATTGTAACTCAAGGCAAGATGCGATGCAAAGTCTGTCCATCTTGAGGTTTCCTCAAAAATACCTTCAATTACCTCTACAGATTTCTTGAAATCCTGCAAACCATAGAATAGGTATTGGCAGTATAGACGGTGCCCCTTAACAGACATATTTTCTGATTTCTGACGATTGTAGACCTCTAGAAACCTTTCATCTTTATTTGTGGCAAGTAAAGCATTCATGAGATGTACATTTGGTACAATACTGATTTTCTTGACCTCCTCGTGGATTTCTCCGAGGGGTATAATCGCATCATGATCCCTAATCTCTGCTGCAGCATCTATCAACCATCGAAGTATTTCCCCATTCCTTGGAAAATACAATGACCGTTCAAACAACCAGTTCTGCGCCCACTCCGGATAACCACAATTGATCAGAATCCGACCGATTGCTGCGATCAATCTCGGTTCTTTTGAACCTCGTACAGATAGCCAACACTCAGATAAATGAATTAGCCCTTCTTGCCAGCGCGCCTCTTCAACAAAAAAGAAAATTGCGTTTATGTTGTCATTTGTTTCAGACATAATATCACCTTTGAATAATAATAGTAGACTCACGGGTTCCCAAATGACTCTCCTCGCGCAGTATTATGAGTTCTAAAGGCTTCTGAAGTTTAGAGATTACTTGTGCTAGATTTCTCTCTGGATCTCTGTGAGTATCATCAACAAGAATAACCGGACTCAATTCAAAAATCCAAGGGTGAGCCAAAATGCCACTCCGCCCTATTGAACCAGGAGGGCCATCTATGATAATCAAATCAAATTTTTTACCTCTTAGTAACTCAATTACCTCCCCATCATACCATCCTTTTTCATTGTACTTCTCAGAGAATTCATTTGGCCTGATTTTCGCCAAAATACAGTTTGCTTCATTTGTAATGTAATCAATATCATGCTCGATTACCGTAATCTGATGAGTCGATGATCTGGCTTCAGTTCCTTTGCCGCAACCAAATTCCAAGATTGTTGCATTCTTATTTTGAAATTTTTGATAAATCCAGGTTTCTGCTTTCTCACCAAGTTGCCAGGCATCCATTTAATCACCGCCGTTTTTGATTGCGCCCTTAGATAATGGTTTAGAGGAGTTCAAAACTAGTTTCGATACCTCATGTGTTCCATTTTCAGATTGTGATGGTTTGGCAGGTGAAAGTTTCAAAAGGGAATCAATACAGTTAGAAATCTTAGATTCTTCAATGTTCACCAAACCCCATCCTTCCTCTTCTGCAATCTTACAACGTGCAACTTGATCGTCCATGCCTGTGTCCACATTTGGGATGAAAAGCGTGGGTATACCGAACATGCGCATTTCCTGATATGAATTGTAACCA